>Ga0194045_1000207_pt1 | contig 18851 bp, 16 predicted proteins | sample JunL6211m_MetaG_FD_161686 | JGI IMG/M metagenome (GOLD analysis project Ga0194045, IMG submission 161686) | Anoxic zone freshwater microbial communities from boreal shield lake in IISD Experimental Lakes Area, Ontario, Canada - Jun2016-L626-11m | ecosystem: Environmental > Aquatic > Freshwater >...
ATATCAGCGTGTACGAAGAATTCTTGCAATCGATCGCAATCGATCGAACAGGGAAAAGTCCCAATCCAATCGAAGATATCAACTACCAGCCGCGTGCTGTTGGCTTTTTTCTTGTACCGCCTGGTGACGATTTGCCAGCGCAAGCAGAACTCGATGCGTACCGAATTGCAGACGATGCACACAATCCCGGTGCCGTGCGCAAGCTGAGTCAGCGAGACTTGGAACGAAACAGCGCTGCGCCAGCGACGGATCCACTCAAAGATCTACTGAAACAATTCCAGAAACAACGGGGAGCCTTTTGAGCGATTCCATTCCGCCGATGGCAAATGAAACGCCATTCCAGCTATCCGAAAATGCACCTGTCAATTTCGAGTTTATCAGCAACGCCGAGCAACCATCGTCGAACGCCGAGCAACCATTGTCGAGGCGAAAGCGGCCGAAGCGTAAACGCACGAATTGGCCGTTGCTCACCATTGCGATCTGTCTTGTTGGTGTTTACATCCTTTACGTTTTTGCCCTGCCGGAAATACAAGTAGCAATTTTTCGATCTCGATTTCCAAAAAAATTCATCCCGCCAGAGCTTGCTCTCAAATGGTCCACAAGAATCTTGTTGCGAACCTGCGAGTTTCTGTTCGTAGGGTGGTTCTTTTATCTAGGTGCGAGCATCGGCAGTTTCCTGAACGTCGTGGCTGGGCGAATGCCTGAGGGTAGAACGATCGTTTTTGGCGGGTCAAAATGTCCTTATTGCAACACAAGACTTAGCTTTCTTGACAATACGCCCGTTCTTGGTTGGTTGCTTGTCCGAGGCAAATGTCGTACGTGCCGGTTACCGATTGCGCCTCGCTACCTCATGATCGAGGTAGTAATTGGTGCGATCTTTGTTTGGATTGGTCTTTGGGAATTGGTCTCGTCAGGATCGAACTTACCCCATTGGGATTCATCTGGGCGAAGCGGACTGACGTCTCTGGTCCTTTTTACGCAATGGCAACTGATTGCCGCGGCCCTTTCTCATGCCGGCATGTTTGCCGTTCTGATCATGCTGGGCGTTGCTAACGAAGGCCGAAAACCGTTCCCAATTTTGCCGTTTCTCGTGATGGCAGCCGCGGTTGCGAGCCCGAAAATTTTCAATCCTTCGCTGGATTTCGTCTCTTGGACCGAGCCATTTCAGCGCAACCTGATTTCGAAACTTGGGCCGATCGCAAATCCGCTCGTTTCCATCCTACTCGGCGGTTTGTCAGGCCTGGGCTTGGGTTGGATTTCGTCCTTCTGGATTGCGAAACGCGCCAACTCGCTTGTTGAGCGGCACTGGATCCTCCAATGTTTTTTAATCGGATCGGTACTAGGTTGGCAAAGCGTTGTGACTATCGTATTGTGTAGTTTGATTGTCTACGGAATGATACGATCGTTCTGGTCGTCTCGTTCGGTTTCCATTCAAAGCTTCCAGTCCGTCGAAGCGTTTGTGCCAAGCATGTGCCTTATCGGGATTTGCATGTTGCACCATTCCCTGTGGCGGCAAATAGCCTACCTTATAGGTATCGTTTAGACGCGTCTTTGCGATGCCAACCCATTTCCTCCCTTTCTCAGTATAGGACCCGCCTGTTATGAAAATTGCGTTCCATCGATCGTCTATGCAATTGCTTGCGATCGCAGCGTTTTCTTGTTGCGTTTCATCTGGACTTGTGCGCCAAGTGCATGCAGATGTCAAACTGCCGAATGTTTTCTCGGACCATATGGTTTTGCAGCAAGGCCAAGAGAATCGAATTTGGGGTACTGCCACAGCCGGCGAAAGCGTTTCGATCTCGATCGCCGATAAGTCGATCGAAACCAAAGCGGATGCCAAAGGCTATTGGGAGACGAAGCTCCCATCCATGAAGGCTAGCAGCAATCCGATCAAGCTTACGATCAAAGGCTCGAGCGTCGTTGAAATCAACGACATCTTGGTTGGCGAAGTTTGGATCTGCTCTGGCCAATCCAATATGCAATGGACGGTAGCGTCATCCAACGATGCGGACCTCGAAAAACTGACGTCAAACTTCCCCAACATCCGCATGATCAACTTCCCTCAAATCGGAACACAGGACCCGATCTGGAGTCACGATGATCGCAAATGGATGGTAAGTGGGCCAAGCACTGTGTCCGGATTTTCTGCAGTCGGTTATTTCTTTGCGCGACAAATTCATCAAACGACGGGTACACCGATCGGCATGATCAACAACGCTTGGGGTGGCTCGGCCGCCGAAGCATGGGTCAATCGAGATTTGATGAAATCGGACGTTCGCTTTGCAGGACTTCTGAAGCGATGGACAGGACTCGAAGAAAGATTTGCAGCCTTGTCCGCCAAGACAGATCGCAATGAAGCCGAAAGCAAAGAGCTGAACGGACTTGAAGGACAAATGAGAGGTAACGCGCGACCAGGCAATATCTACAATGGCGTCCTCAAGTCGCACATTGGTTATGGAATCAAAGGAGCCATTTGGTATCAAGGCGAATCGAACGCCGGACGAGCGTATCAATACCGTGACCTGTTCCCTTTCATGATCGATAACTGGCGCAAAGAATGGGGACAAGGTGATTTTCCATTTTATTGGGTTCAACTCGCGGACTTCCAGCCAGAACGCACCGAGCCCGGCGACAGCGATTGGGCCGAATTGCGAGAGGCGCAAACGATGACAATGGACAAGCTAGCCAACTCCGGCCAAGCGGTGATTATCGATATCGGCGAGGGCAAAGATATTCACCCCAAGAATAAGGTGGATGTTGCGCGACGGTTGGCGAGGTGGGCACTTGCGAAACAGTACGACCAGGCAATCGAATTTCAGAGCCCGAGATACGAATCGATGGAAAAAATCGAGGGGGGAATCGCTCTTAAGTTTGCAAGTGTCGGCAAAGGCTGGCGTCCGTTTGATGTGAACGAACCCAGAGGCTTTTCGATCGCTGGCGAAGACAAGAAATTCTACAACGCAGACGCAAAAATCCTGCCTGACGGTCGTATTGAGGTTAAGTCCGCAAGCGTATCTGCACCTGTTTCAGTTCGCTATGCATGGGCACAAAATCCGATCTGCAATATGTTCAGTCAAAACGGTTTGCCGCTAACACCGTTTCGAACCGATGATTGGACTGGTATTACAGCCGGCAAGGATTAAGGCGAGCGTCGTAGAACAGGCTGCTAGCCTGTTTTTTATGGACAGGCTGGCAGCGCTCGCAGAGTTGTTTTTTCATGGACAGCCCTAGCAGCCTGTCCTACGAGAATCGGCAAACAATTGTTCGTCTCGACTCCGATGGTCGCACCCGGCAGGTGCGACCTACTCGGACTTCAACGCAGCTTGGTAAATTTGCAACATCTCCGGCTGCGAGGCTGGCCGAGGATTAAACGAAGCGGTCCACTGTTTTGTAGCGGAGTCCGCAAGTTGTCCCAAAAGCAATTGCGTATCATCCGCGTTTGCTTTTGATTGGCTCGGCCACTGAGGTAATCTCTCCAACGACGTTGCTAACTTGGCTTCTTGCATCCAACCCTGGAACACATCAGCCACTCGATCCGAAGCCTTTTGTGTCGTTCTGGACTTGTCATGTGGCAGTAAAGAAGCAAGTTCGGCATATCGTTTTTCGACGACCGCACTATTGAAACGAATGACGTGCGGCATCATCAAGCCGACTGCCTGTCCGTGTGCAACTCCCAGCATGGCGGTTAGCGGGTTAGCAAGTGCATGAGCTGCACCCAACATCGACGCTTCGATGGCCATTCCGGCGAAGCACGCTCCCAATTGCATTCGTCCTCGAGCGTTGACATCGTCCCCTGTTTCAAGAACGTGCGAAAAGCTGCGCGAGAGCAACTGCCAGGCTTCACGCGAATAGCATTCCGAGATTGGCGTGCGCTTGTTGCAGACAAACGTTTCCAAAGCGTGCGTCATAGCATCAATCCCAGTCAATGCCGTTACGGAGTTGGGTTGTGTGAGGGTTAATGCAGGGTCTAGGATTGCGATCCGACACGCCGCTTTGGGATCTCCGCACGCCATCTTGACATGCGTTTCCGAATCGCTGATCAATGCAAAGGACTGAGTCTCACTCCCAGTCCCCGAAGTCGTAGGGATTGCTATCATCGGAAGCATCGGGTGTGTCGCTTTGCCGACCCCCCAATAGTCGCTCATGCGGCCACCGCACGAGTAAAGGAAATTGATTCCTTTCGCACAATCCATGCTCGAACCACCTCCGAGTCCAACCAGCAAGTCAGGTTGAAATTCTCTAGCACATTGCACACCTAAGTCCACATGATGGGTATTTGGATTCTCGGCTAAATCATGAAACCCTAGGACTTCGACTCCGGCACTGCGCAGGCTTTCCATGCCGAATGAATAAATGCCTGCATTCACTACGCCAGGGTCGCTGACGACCAACGCACGCGCACAACCTAGTTCTTTTGCTAGGCTCCCAAGGCGTTGCACCGTGTGTGGACCAAAGATGATTCTTGGACGAAGTTGGTAGTCAAATTCCTGCATAGATCTATTAGTTTCATTTTGAACAGCATCGCTATCTCCATCTCGTGCGATTATCCCTTCCGGACAACCGGCTGCGATAATCTTAGTGTATTCGGAACAGTTTACCACTTTCCCCCATTTCCATTGCACTTGTCTTGGGAGCAAACTTCCTTAACGTAATTTTTTTGCAGTCACTCCACCGATATCCTCTCCTGTGTAGCGTTCATGGATGGACCCGAAACCACTCTCACTAGAGGGGCAAGATGCCCATCTGCCAGTCCGTGCTCGCCACAAAATGGAATAGGCCTTTGTGTTTAGGCCGTTTTAAAAACGCTAATGCGTTCCACCCTTGTTCAGGATAGGAGTTCCAGAACTATGAAATTAAGCAAACTCGCGCTGAGTGCAATGATTGCAAGCGCTTGCTTCGCGGGAACGGCCTTCGGTCAAACGAACCGAACCGCCCCAAAGTATTACCCTGCGTCCTACTATAGTTACTACCAAGATGGTGCGGCTGCGCAAGCTCCAGCACCCATTGCATCAGCCAGCAACGCCACAAAACCGGCTTCGGATTGCGCTGCCAAAAGTCCGGCTTGCGACGTCGCTGCGATTTGCGACGGGAAAGGGAGCAGTTGCGATAGTATGGCCAGCTGTGGTTGTGGCGCGTCTAGCTGCAAAGGCGGTTGCGGCGCGGGCGGTTTGCTCGGGCTTGGCTTGCTCGGTGGCGGATGCAACTTGGGAGATCCGTGGAAACTTGCACCGAATGGAATCGCCGGAGTCACCGTCGGCGGATGGACGAGTGTTGGATACCACGATCACAACACCTATTACAACTTCAATAACTACGCTGATCGCGTTCAACTCGGCCAACAATGGCTCTTCGCTGAAAAAATAGCGAACGGTAGCGAAGGCATCGGTTTCGGCGGACGCATCGATTACATCTACGGTACAGATGGTCCGGACACTCAGGCATTTGGTATCGCAAATCCTGGGCATTGGGACAACAATTGGGACAATGGTGGAGCGTATGGGCACGCGATTCCGCAGTTGTATGGCGAAGTTGCGGTCGGAGATTTGTCGGTCAAGGTCGGGCACTTCTTTACCATCGTTGGTAACGAAGTCGTTCAAGCGACCGGCAACTTCTTCTATAGCCGTCAGTTCACCTTCTACAACGCTGAGCCGTTCACCCATACGGGTGCTTTGTCAACCTACAATGTTGACGCGGACACTCAGTTGTACAATGGGTATGTGATGGGTTGGGACAGCGGCTTTGACGATAACGGCGACGCTTACATCGGCGGTTTCAAGAAGAAGTTGAACGACACGTTCACGCTGTTGTACACAACTGTTCTTGGCCGGTTCGGTGACCGCAATGCGGGTGCCGTTGGCGAAAATGGCGGAATTCAAAACGTGATATTAACAGCCAATCTAACAGAGAAGCTGACGTACATCTCGCAAACAGACGTTTTGTACACACACACCAACGCTGGTGGTACATTTCGTAATACTTTTGGAAACATCAATTACCTAATCTACAAGGTAAACGATTGCGTTTCGATTGGAAATCGTTTTGAGTGGTTCAATTTCAGCGGTGCGGCTTTTAACAACGTCAAGAACGACGACAATTTCAACTACACAGCGGGCATCAACTACAAGGTCAATTCGAACTTGATGCTCCGCCCTGAAGCCCGTTGGGTCTGGGATCGTCAACACTACGGATTCAATGAAAACAACGCATCAAGCCAAGTCGCATGCGGTGGAGACATGGTCTTTACGTTCTAGTCGGAATAGGGATAGGCGGATCTAAACACAGAAGACACCCTGCCAATTGGCGGGGTGTTTTTGTTTGGTGGTTGAGTATCGCCGCCTGCCGTATCCCCCCACACGGTCTCGGCTTCGAATCGATCCGTCGCCTTTCGCTCCGCGAGAGAACCCGTTCTCCGTCGGATAGGCGATGGTAACCCGTGCCCGTAAGCGAGGAGCCGGCAATGCAATTCCTCGCTAACCGGCTGGTTGCTTTAATGCATTGATACTGTGCAGTTGCTTTGTAGGACGGCCTTTCCAGGCCGTCGAAAGCTGCGTAAATGCTCGCGACGGCCTGGAAAGGCCGTCCTACCGGTTTGCCTAACGGCAAATCTATTTAATCAACAATCCCGTAAGCGAGGGACAATTTCGCGGGTCCCTCGCTTACGCGTCGGGTTACCATCGCGTGTCACGAGCGCGCTCGTGAATCCATGGGCGAGCGCGCCCATTCCACTTTCGAATACCCGTGTCACAGTCTATTAAAGCAACGAGTCCGTGAGCAAGGAATTGCAGTCGGCACCTCGCTAACGCGTCGGGATTTCAAACTGACGTGAATTAATTGTCGTCGCCTTTCGCCAAATGAACGCCGGCTTTTTACAATGCATCCATGAACAAAACCGCCAAAGGGCTCGTAGCAGCCGCACGACAGCTTCGAGCTGAGCTCGACATGCTCCACTTCTCGGCACCGGTCGCCTGTGTCTACAATCCGTTGCATTACGCTTGGTTGGCTCATGAGAAATACTTGAGCACCTACGCGCACAGCCCTTGCCGCGTCTACTTGTTGGGCATGAACCCAGGCCCTTGGGGGATGGCTCAAACCGGTGTGCCGTTCGGCGAAATCGATGCCGTTCGAAACTATCTAAAAATCGAAACCCGAATCGATAAGCCGTCCGTGGAACATCCCAAAAGGCCCATTGAGGGCTTTGCGTGCCAACGGAGCGAGGTCTCCGGCAAGCGTCTCTGGGGGCTCTTTTCACAGCGTTATCCCAATCCTGTCGACTTCTTCGCAGAGCATTTCGTTTCGAATTACTGCCCGCTTGTCTTCATGGACGAAGGGGCGAGAAACGTGACTCCCGACAAACTCTCGGCGAACGAAACGGGTTTGATGGACGCGTTGTGTGATCGCCACTTGCAACAGTCGTTGCTGTTGATAAAACCCGAGTTCGCAGTTGGAGTGGGCGCCTATGCGCAAGCATGCTTGAAACGCGTTTGCGACTCTCACCAACAATTAAAGGATACGACGGTTTGCAAAATATTGCACCCGAGTCCCGCATCGCCAGCAGCCAACCGTGATTGGTCGGGGCAAGCCACCAAGCAACTGCAGGATGCAGGTATCTGGTAGCAGGTTTGGCAAGCCCGCTTTTCGCGGCAGTCGGCTCGGTGGCGACGGCCTTGTCTTCGCGAACTTGGGCCCAAATGTTCGCAGCATACTTGGTGTGCTACGAATGGTGCGACGCGACCGCGCAGTTTGGCAAGAACCACCAGGGTGACCGCAACGAGTTCCTGCCCTCGATGCTCCGGCTTGTCAAACCGGTGCAGATTGGATTTCAAGAAATGACTACCAACTTCATGATATACTGCGACGTTCTCGCGATTGCGCATTGCAAACCAAGTAACTTTCCGCCGGCTTTCTAAAGCTTCCATAGAGCAACGTTGGCTAAGACTATTGATCCTTTACAGTCAGAAAAGAGTCAGACGTTCCTTGCTGTCTTGACATGCGCAACAACCCTTATCGCGGCCATTGCCCTGTCGCTTGAATTGACAACAGCATTGGAGGCCGTCTCATTCGTTACGGGAGCTCTTTGCGTCTGGCTTGTGGTAAGGGAAAACGTCTGGAATTTCCCCATCGGGTTACTGAACGTGGCAACGTTTAGTATTGTGTTTTATCAGTCACGATTGTTTGCAGATGCGGGACTGCAAGTTGTCTATTTTGTTCTGGGAATCGTGGGCTGGACGCTATGGCTTCGCGGGGGCAAGAATCATACGCCGCTAGGCCTAAGTCGCATTGGAAGTGCTGAATCGGCCTGGCTATGCTTGTTCGTTGTTGTCAGCACATTGGGCCTTTGGCAGACCCTTCATAATTTTGGTGGCTCGGCGTCATTCTGGGATGCGTTGACGACATCGCTCAGCCTTGCTTCGCAGTGGATGCTAAACCGCAAGCAGTTGGAAAACTGGCTGGGGTGGATCATCGTTGATACGATTTACATCCCGCTCTACTTTTCCAAAGGACTTTACTTGACAGCGATCCTTTACTCAATTTTCCTTTGCATGGCGTTTATCGGATGGAAACAATGGCATCGATCTTGGAACGCGGCTTCAGATTTGCCTAAAGAAGGGACTGACTAACATGAAGTTAGGATTTGTCGTTGGAAAATTCTATCCGCCACACCGTGGCCACAAACATCTCATTGACTACGCGCGAAAGCAAGTCGATGAACTGATCGTCATGCTTGCCGCTCATCCTTCGCAAACGATTCCAGGTGAAGTGCGTTATGCTTGGTTGCGCGAGATCCATCCTGATTGCGACGTGCGATTGGTTGCTGACGAACTTGAGGACGATTCGCAGCAATGGGCTGACTTTACCATTAAGTACTTAGGACGTTCACCTGACATTGTTTTTTCAAGTGAAAATTACGGGCCGATTTATGCGTCGCTAATGGGATCGCGTCATGTTATGGTGGATCAATTGCGCAGGACCGTACCAGTATCTGGAACTCGAATCCGCGCGAACCCACTCTTGTATCTCGATTATTTGGAGCCCTGCGTTAGAGCTTGGTTCGTTAAACGTGTGGTTCTAGTCGGCGCTGAGTCAACTGGCAAAACCACGCTAGCACAGCAACTTGCCGATCACTTTCAAACCGTCTGGGTCCCTGAGTATGGACGCGAACATTGGGAAGAGAAAGTATCGAGGTTAACGAGTTCGGAACCTACACCCAGCTGGAGCAGCGAGGAGTTCATTCACATCGCCCAGGAGCAACAACGCCGAGAGGATTTAGCGGCGAGACAAGCTAATCGCATCCTTGTTTGCGACACAAATGCGTTTGCGACGGGGACGTGGTACGAAAGGTACTTTCATGCTCGTCATCCTCTCATTGATTCGATTGGCCAGCAATCCAAGACAGATCTCTATTTGGTGACAGCCCCCGATGTTCCATTTGTTCAGGATGGTTTTCGTGACGGGCAACATATTCGAAACTGGATGCATGACCGATTCGCTGAGCAACTCACGAACCTGAATCAAAGCGATCCAGCAGTTCAGATAGTACAGATCCAAGGTTCCTATGAACAAAGACTTGCTACCGCTATCGCGTCAGTCGATATGATGCTCAGCGCCCGATACGATTGATCGACAGCCGACGCCTACAAGTCATCAGACTAGGTCAGCCGTTCATTTTCTGTCATTCAGGTATCCAGTTCGATTTGCGCCTGAGCTTATCCCAAGCGCCGCCCGGAACTTACTAACTGGTGATGAGTGAAAGTCCCGGCAGGTTCAGCTGAAGGACAAAAAAGGAAGAAGGGATTAATGGCTTTATCTTTTTTGCCAACTGGATGCTCCGGCGTGTCAAACCGGAGCGAGTTCGTGATTGAGACTAGCCGAGCAACTTCAGAATGGTTGCGACCTCAAATTCGCTTCAATCATCATTGAGCTTTGGTTGGAGGAAAGTCGTTACATGCGGCAGGCTTCTTGCGGTCGCACCGATTCATACCTTTTTTCGTAAAAAGGTCAGCATCTCGAAAGGGTCGACGATTTTGAATTGCCAGTCCAGCTTCTCAAAAATCTGTAATAGCGGGCTCTCCTTCTCTCTCAAGTCAAGAATGTCTTTGTCACGAGTCACTAGCAAGTCAGCCTTCGTTGCAATCGCCAGATCGACGTATTTAGCATCCTTAGGATCGCGTTCAAGAACAAAGACATTGGCAATGTTTACGGAGTACACGGAGCAAGCCTGAATTCGGTCAAGAAAGTCTTGAACGGCAGAGATCGAGAGCGATGGAAACTTGGGCGAGTTAAGACTTCTCGTAATTCTTCTGTACAAGCGTCCGAAACCAAAAGTTCAAGTGCGCCAACTTCGACAAGCTCAAGGAGCGCTGCAGCAGGTCCCATGGGCCTAGCTGCTGCTTGAAGAAAGATCATGCAGTCAAAAACGACTCTTGGCCTTTCCAATTACTTTGCTCCTTGTTTGGCATCGTGCACTTCGTTACGTGCTGCTTCGAAAAGTTCATCAAGCTTAGCATCGGATATATCCGAACTGGCGACTTGCTCACGGAACGGAGCCAAGATTTCAGCGAACGTCCGGCCTCCGATGACGCCCTTACGAATCAATTCTGCGGCATAGGACTCTACCGATTGCCCTCGCAAAGCAGCTTGCTCTGCAAGAATCCGTTCAGTTCCATCGGGAATATTGACGCTTATAACCACGGTCGCCTCTTAACTCAGTTATTCAAAGTCAGCCAGGATTTCAACCCATCCGCCCAATTGTACCCCTTCTTGACGTTAACCGCCAAACAGAAAGATTAGCTTTGGTATTCAAGTCAGATCGGAAAGGCCCGTTCGGCCGCGTTTAAGGGAGTCTCTCGCATACGCGTTTAGGTTAGTGTTCGACGAAAAGACCGAGTTCCAACTCGCACCGGTCACCCAAACCGGAGTCGTATAGCGCACCGGCATGCCCAGCCGGGTTGCATGTACAAGTTCTCTCACTTTCGATTTGCAAAATCTCAATGGCTTACCGGCCTTCGCCATGTCTCATCAAAGAAGCCCGCTCGAATGATTTGCTCAGGGAATTCTGAACTCAAAGGTTGCCATTGTTCCGCGCCCGGTGAAATCTTTAGAACACCCCAATCACCCATACGCGGAAATAGCAAGTAGTTGAAGGCTGCAAACTCTTTCTCATGAAAAGTGTGGCCGCTGTTAATGACAATGTAACGGTCGTTTGCCATCGGGCTGGCACAAATAAAGGCCGGGGCATGATCGCTCGCAGGATACACTTCATCACCGATCGCTAAACTCTCGCGAGTCCATTTCACCGGCAGACTGGACAACGCTTTGGCGATCCATGAATTGCTGCCCGGGTCTCCAAAAAGTACCAAGTGTTTACCGCTCACATCAGCCTCTGTAACTTCGGTGTCGTTCTTGACGGGTAGATCGCCACGCATATAGCGAGCCCACTCGTACTCGAATCGTCTTTGACTGGCGGTGGCCCAAGCGTCAACGTTAGGATTCCAAGGTTTACCTGTACCTCGCACGCACAGGAAGGGCGCGCTGAAGGCATCGTCAATGGGTCCCTGCAACCCTGGACGCTTTCCGGTAAGTTCAACTGAACTGCGAGGACCGAGACAATGCCACTGCCCCTCGTGCATTCCGATCACAAGCGGAACGTCTGACTTTGGCAAATCGATCTCCACGCCGCCAATTCGCAGCTTCGTTCCCGCGAGTTGCAGACTCGGCGGATGAATAGCGAACTGTGCGATGTTCTTAATCGATGTTATGTCGATACTATCGTCGTCCGCTATGCAGGCGTTAATCTCCGCGCGAGCATAGTGTTGTTGAAGTTTAAGCAACTCAATCCAATGGCAGCGATGGTACTTCAACGTCCAAGTGACGAATCGCAATTGCCGCGGAGCGTGGTCGATTCCCTTGACCGCGTATTCATCGATCCGCCGCATCTGCTCAGCGTGAGTTACCGGATCGATCACATGTCCCGTTCCTGGCGAAATCAAATTCACCATCTGCAATCCTTCTTGCGCAAAAGCCTCACCCATGATGACGTGAGCCTGAAAGAACACATCTTGGTCTCCGATCGCAGCGATGGCAGGCACAACTCCAGCATTCGCAGCGTAGTCTACCGAGTCGAGCATATGCAGCCCCATTTCCTGATGCTGCGGCAGCGGACCCACCTTGATGAAATTCGGAATCGGTGTCTCGGAAAACTGATGAGTGTCGACGTAGCCGCAGTAAGGCCCAATCGCGACAAAGCGATCGGGATGCTTCAATCCCAGATGCCAAGTTCCCGACGCTCCCATGGACATACCGCGTAGAACGATCCGATCCCGATCGATGTTATAATTCCTGCAAACAGCGTCGATAGCTTCAAACACATCGCTTTCACCTGCCCATCGGTAACAGTTCTCGACGCGGCCCAGCGGGTGCAGCTCGATGTAATCGACATCTGGTGCGGGCATTCCTTCCTCTTCGTCGCCGACATCAAAACGCTCCCCAAAACGAAGTTCACTCATGCCAACCGGCTTAGAACTGCCATGCAGCACAATATCGAGGCGCACAGGGCGCGAGCCGTTGTAGCCTCGAGGAATGATCACGCCATAAAGCTGCGTCGAGCCATCAACGACCGACGCATATCCACGCAGTACCTTTCCTTTCTTTTTAGTCCAGGGACTCTTGTTGTCCGCCAGTGCCTCAGCCCGTTCAATGCCGCGTGCCAATGCTTTTTTAATAAGCTCCAGATCGTTTGCGCTTTGCGACTGATCGTAGCGCTGCGACCAAACGATGCCTTTGTGAAAGACCTCGACATCTGCCAGAAGATCCGAATTACCCGATGTCAGTTGCGAGATCTTAGTCTCCAATTGCTTCATCGCGTCCTGCGGTTCAGCAGCCGCTATTGCAGTCGTCAATAGGTAAGCAAAACTGATAGCAAGCGAGCTGCCAATCGCGAATCTGTACCAGTGATGTGCGAAGTATTTCATGGCTCGAAGTGTTTTGCGGATGGACGACGATGACACGGGCTGGGCTCAAGCACGGCTGCAATCATAAGTGGAAAGAACAAGATTTGCGACAGACGCTGCGTAAACGACGCAACACCTTTTTTAACATGTCGGAGTATTTCGGCGCACTAAGTTCGAATTGCCGCCACCGCAAGGGTCGGAACCGGTCGGAAACCAAGTGAAGTGTAGGGCATTTTTGTCCCATCAGACGCCACCGTTATCGCAAGTTCAGCTTATGGCGATTCCGCAAAAAGGCTAAGACACTGAGCAGAGTGCAATACCAATTACGCATAATCGTGTTGTAAATGCCCGGGTTCGGCAGATCGGACTGATTCAAAATTCCGTCACTGTGCCAGGGGATTCGGGTTTTAGCATTCGTTGAGTGTTTCCTATGCGAATAGTGACGGGACCGGTACCGCTTACGAGGGTCTTCAAGGTCACTCGGCCAGTCGATTCGGCGGTGATTTCGACTTCGTGATCGTGCAATCGCACCCGCGAGACGGTGAGCGATGGCCAGCCTTTCGGCAGTTGAGGGGCAATGGCGAAACCTGTGGGTTCTGGCGTGAGGCCGAGGAAGCCGTAGAGCATGACTTGCGGGACCAGCACGCTCTCCATAAATTCCTGGTCCATGCCCAGGCCACCGGCTGGGCCGCCGCCTTGCATCGTGCCACGACCAGGCTTGGAGTAATAGGCGCGGTAGCCCCCTTCGGCTTGCACTTCGCGGAACCATTTCAGGATCTCGTCGAGCCGTTGCCATGCGTCGTCGGGACCTCGCACTTTGAGCCGCGACATGATGTCGTAGTAGCTGAAGCCGAGCACTGCGCCGCCGTCCTGAACTTGATCGCCCCAAGCAATTGTCTCCGGTGCGCTCCACACCCATTGATACGTCTCCACATTGCGAAGCGTAGTCAGACGCGGGGCGAATCGCCAATGGTAGATGTCCGCGCCTCGTGATGTATCACTAGCCACCTCACGCGAGCCATCAAGCCACGCAAGGATGCTCTGGGCCTGCTCGGGCGAGGCGAGACCGTAATGGATGGCTTGTTGATTCAGGAAGGTGAAGCCGTAGTCATATGCCCGCCCTTCCACATCAATCCAGCCCACGAAACGACCCGTCTCCGCATTCCAGAATCGCTGCTGAAAGTCCTGACGGACCGTGTCCGTTAGCGTGGCCAAATCCTCTGCCGCAAAAACGCCTTCCGATGGCACTGCCCACTCTGAATGGCCAGCCACGGCCTGCTCTAATGCAGTAAAGTGTCGCAACGCATCGTAGAGATAGATCGTGGCTGCCCCATCTCGTCCACCGAAGGGCAGCAGGTCGAAGTAGTTCCCACCAACGCCAAGTCCGATGCGGATGCTCTTCTTTCCATCCGCCCCAATGACGATGCCGCTGCGTCCATCATGCCCAACCCACGGCACGGTCACACAGTGATTTTCGCGGACACGGAACTCCGTCAACGCATACCGCAACGCCTTCCGCATCCGTACCATGTTTTCGCGAAGAAAGACTACATCATGCGTCCAGTCAAAATAGTCGCAACATCCACGAATGAAGTGCGGATTGGTGATGGGATGCCGCGTATCAATCGCCGTGATGAGTGATTTCAAATCCACTGTCGCTCCCACCGACACGTCATCAATCGTGAGCCTATAGCGAGTGAGTATCCCCGCGTAGCCGGGATATCGGTGCATCGGCACATTCGCGTAGTGCACACCTTCCGTCGACTGCGGTGCCACTACCTTGACATAACGTGTTTCATCCCAAGCCGCTTCGCCCTCCAGCAGCCACTCAACCTTTGCCGATGCACCCACTGGCTGTTCCCGTCCCCCCCATTCCAATCGCACGAACGGAGCCACGATGGTGCCGCAGCGAAATGGCGGCGTGGAAATGCGGATAACGCCGCCTGTTGCTCGGAGTTGCAGCCCTCTGACCGGGTCTATACCGCTACCATCGGCACCAGAAATTTCCCAGCCATCGGTGTTCGTCAGCGCCTTGAGTCCGAAGTATTGCAGCCCATAAACTTCATCATGAGTGGAGAAATGAAAGCCCGCGCCTCCCGCCTGTTGCCACGTTGGAAAGGGCCAGCCCTCGCTGTGCCCCAACCCTCGATGCTGCTGCATGGAAACATAGCCTTCCCCGTCGATACGCCGCTTCAAAAACACATCGCGATACTTACCCCGGGGCTCTTTGCCCGTCCACAAGGTGGCCAAGGGAAGCCATGTATCCCAAAGTGTGCAACTCGTGAACGCGTGCGGATGATGCAGTGCATGAAGTTCATTGAGCGCCTGCATTTCCGCCTCCCGCCCCGGCACGGAAAAATGCGGCGGCGTCTGGGCCGCGACTGGTCCAGCGAGGAAGAATGTTACCGCCAAAAGATGGCTGAGGGATGGCTGCCGGTGCTGACTCATTTTGAGACTGGAGTTCCGTGGGTTAGGTGGGTTTTCAGATGGAGGAAAAAGCTTTAGGCATCGAGAAAAGTAACGCGATCCACGCCGGGAGCCGGTCGACGTTTACTCGCATGCTCGATCAGATGCCAGCCCGCGAGGAAGTGCGAAACGGAGCGTTAGTATCCAAGCATTCAATGGTTTTGCGAACAAGACGACATAGTCATGCTTGTCGTCAAGATACGTCCATTGTAAAACGGACTCAGGACGGTTCGTCCTGAGGGAGTACGACGCCGAGAGCTTTTGCCGCTAGGTTTGCCAAATCAAATGGCCCAAAAAACGAAGGCCGTTATGGATGTTGGCAGTTAGAAGCATATCTGACCATGTTACGCCAAGGCGTTCTCGAATAGAACAAGCAGCCGCGCCCAAGCTTTTTCGGAGAGCTCTTGGTTGTAAACTTTGGTGTCTGGAGGACACCACCCATGGCCAGCTTTGTAGACCTCAATCTCCGCAGGCAAGTTGGCCTGGGCGAAAGAGTCCTTCAGCACATTCTTAGCCTCTGGTTCTTTTTGGTCATCGTTTTCGGCAATGCAAATCAGAAACTGCGCTTTCATCTTGGGTATCAACAGATGAGGACTATCGGGTTTTTGGGTGACGAGTCCACCGCCGTGAAACGTGCCGCCAGCGCCGATGCGTTCGGGTACTACCGCTGCGGTTCGCATAACAATTGGACCACCCATGCAATATCCGATCGTACCGACCTTCTTCTTCGTATCGGTTTGCGGCTGAGCGTCGAGCCACGCCACCAACGCTTTGGCATCATCGTTGTGCGTCTTCTCGCTCAATGTACGCGCTAGTGGAAACACATCTTGAATGGGTGTGCTGCTTGCATCCTGTGCTACTGGCGCTTTCTTGGATCGATAGAATGGATTGACTACCAGCACGCTGTAACCACATTCTGCAAGCCGCTTGCCCATCTGCCTGAACGCAGGGCGCAAGCCGAAGATATCTGGCCAAACGATTACCGCCGCATGTGCGCCGGTTTTGGGCGTAACGAAGTACGCATCACAAACGCCATCCGGCGTCTTGATGTCGACTTCGTTCTCAGCCACTTCGACAGCGTGAGCCGAACTTGGGAATAACAAGGCGGCACCAATGCCAGCTGAAACCATCACGCCTAAATCCCTGCGTGAGTACTTCTTTGCATCTTCGTTAAAATGATCTTGATCGCACATATGCCACTGCCATTCAAGTTGAAGCTAAAGTCCCCGGATCTAGTCTCTCGACGAATTCGAAAATTAGAGCTTGACGCTACTCGGAAATAAATGGGGGCAGTTCTCTTTTTTCGATGTTACTTTTTGTTGGGACTGCGGTGAGGGAGATGACCGAGGTACGAAAACGCTTCCTCGTACATTGGCGGCCTTACGACCAAATCTGCATTGGCTTAGCTCGCAAAGGAGGGCGTGTCCTGAGCAGTTGGCTGTCCGCTCGCGTGCTCCGGCGTGTCAAACCGGTGCGGCCTACTTTAACTTCGCCCGATTGTCTCTAATTTCGCGTTCCGGGTCACCCGGGTCAAACACCTCAAGGTCGTCCAACATTCCAAGTATTTGCGCTTTGGCGTTCCTTTTCTCGTCGTCAGTCATCTTCCGATACATATTCTTGCCAATCTGAATTCTGTCGTCTTCAAAGTCGCTTAAAGCGAAATCTACATGCAGATACAGATGCCGCAGTACGAATAGGCGTTTCAGCTCTTCGTCGTTCGTGTTTTTGAGATGTTGACGGAACTTATGGTCATATGTATGCCAAGCAACGAACCCGATTCCCAAGGAGTCATCGTCGTCACAGTAACGCTCGAAATACTCCTGGAGCTTTGAAACATCCTGCGTTTCAGGAAGCACATTGGAAGTTAACGAATTTGAAACGACATCATCAATTGGAGAATTGGCTGCTATGTCCTTCGAAAACGATATTGGCTGGGTCTCGGAGGATCGAATGCATCCGAGTAACATGCCTAGAGTAAAGGAAGTTGCAAGGGCCAAAGGTTTCATTTCACTAACCAGATAACTAGTAATCCTCCGGCGCCGCGCCTGTAAACACATTCTTAATGTACCTGATCTGGCGCGTCGAATGGGAAGACGAGCTTCCGGGAGGCGAATGTTTGGCTGGGAGCCGAGTAAACACCTCGCACCGGCGTGTCAAACCGGAGCGAGTTGGCGGCAACAGCCAATCTGCCGCGATGAGGGGCATCCCAAGCGAATCACGAACTGCCGTTGGGCTTCTCGAAAGCGGGATCAATTTCTGGCTATCTTCTTAAGTTCCAAAATAGAAATCTGGAATGCAACCGCAGTCCAGACCGCGTACGTCCCCTATAACTACGACGCAGAATCGAATCCTTTATATGTTCTGCCCGATTCGATTCGAGTTTGCTTGAAACTGCATCCTTCATACTCGTTCGATTGGCAGACCGCCGCGATCTTGGAGTGAAGCACACAAGTTTGCTGGTAATCCGTCTCGCAATCCGATTTCCCGCGGAGGCCACCCGAACCATTCACTAATTGGCTTGTAGGTGGAAGTTCCACGTGCACATGCTCCGTTGGATCCGCCCCCGTTAATCGCACTAAGTCTAACTCGCTGTAGAAGTTGTTCGTCTGTCAGCATGCGAGTGGAGATACGAACGCGACACAGTGCACTGCCTGGAGTTGCCAATCGCAACCGCTCGACGAAGCCCGTATTAATTCCATCCTCGGGAAACACCCAAAACATGCTATTTAGTGTAGCAAACCATTCTTCGCGAGATGGCGTGGGGTCACCTGGTCGGTTGTCTGTTAGCGGAATAGTTGTGCCAAGGCAACTTCCGTCTCCCAGGGGGTAGTTGTTTCCTAGAACGTGAGTTCGCGTAGAGTCACGCGAATCCCTTATAAAAAGGCAGCAACCCGATTCCCCTGCACGCCTGAGGAATCGGGAATTTGTCTTCCAATAGTTGACGGGGTAAGACGCAAATTCGGTTTCGCTCCGAAACCGTGCCCAAACATTGCCATGCTCATTTCTGTTTCGATCTAAAACCTGCGCAGCGGTGAGCAACCCGTCAGCGAGATTCAATTGCGGTGTAAAGTGGTTCAACCAGGGGCAGTACTGTCGGAATTCAGCTAAGTCCATCTTTTGGATTTCTCGTCGATAGCAGAAGTAGTAATTTTGCGGCGCGTCGCCGGTAATCACATTCTAAATGTACTCGATCTGGCTTGTTTAGAGGGCAGGCGAGCTACTTGGAAGTGGGCGTTTTGCTAGGAGCCGAGTAAACACCGACGCTCCGGCGTGTCAAACCGGTGCGAGCCCTTGTTTTGTGCAAACGCGTGCAGTTTGGACGCTCTCAGACTTGCTTCGGTGGATCTAATCTAATCGCAGCAAATTCATAGGTGAAGCGAGAGCCCAGGGAGATTAATTGTCGCCCAATCGCATCTGAGTGCCCCTAGAGAAACGGAA
>Ga0194045_1000208_pt1 | contig 18828 bp, 21 predicted proteins | sample JunL6211m_MetaG_FD_161686 | JGI IMG/M metagenome (GOLD analysis project Ga0194045, IMG submission 161686) | Anoxic zone freshwater microbial communities from boreal shield lake in IISD Experimental Lakes Area, Ontario, Canada - Jun2016-L626-11m | ecosystem: Environmental > Aquatic > Freshwater >...
GTGCAAAGTCATTCGCCGCAAGGGTCGCGTCATGGTCATTTGCGAAAATCTTCGTCACAAGCAACGTCAAGGCTAAGTACTAACTAACTCGTATTGCGACTTCAGTAAGAAATTATTGAAGACCTTTGGTCCGGTAGGCCAGAGAACAGCAATGCGGAGGACCTCCGGATACAGATAGGTAGATAAATGGCACGTCTCGTCGGTGTTGATCTTCCACGCGAAAAACGCGTTGAGATCGCACTCACTTACATCTTTGGAATGGGTCTGACCCGTTCTCAAAAGACATTAGCTGAAACTGGCATTAGTCCAGATACTCGCGTTAAAGATTTGCAGGAGCCTGAGCTCGCAAAACTTCGCGAATACATCGAAGCAAACTTCAAAATCGAAGGTGACCTTCGTCGTGAAATTTCTGGCGACATCCGTCGCAAAGTTGAAATCCAGAGCTACCAGGGAATTCGTCACCGCAAGGGACTTCCTGTTCGTGGTCAGCGCACACATACAAATGCGCGAACACGTAAGGGTCCTCGTAAAGCAATTGCAGGTAAGAAGAAGGTGACTAAGTAATGGCCGCTCCTAAGTCAAAGACTGCCGCAACAAAGGGCAAAGTAAAGACGCGTAAAAAAGAGAAGAAGAACATCGCTGTTGGTAAGGCTTTTATTAAGAGCACTTTCAACAACACCATCATCTCTATTACCGATCCATCGGGCGCAGTTATCTCTTGGTCATCATCTGGCCAAGTTGGTTTCAAGGGCTCACGTAAGTCGACTCCATTCGCAGCACAGCTTGCAGCCGAGGCTGCAGCACGTCGCGCGCAAGAGCACGGCTTAAAGAAAGTAGATGTTTTCGTTAAGGGCCCTGGCTCTGGACGTGAAACTGCAATCCGTTCATTGCAAGCAGCTGGTTTGGAAGTTGGTGCCATCTCTGATGTAACACCTGCTCCACACAATGGTTGCCGTCCATGCAAGCCTCGTCGAGTTTAAGGAAGGAAGAGAATAAATGGCTCGTTATACCGGAGCAGACTGCAAGCGTTGCCGTCGCGAAAAAGTAAAGCTCTTCCTTAAGGGCACCAAGTGCGATGGACCTAAGTGTCCAATCGAATCACGTCCCTATCCACCTGGCCAGCATGGCCGTGGTCGTTCAAAAGAGTCTGAGTACCTATTGCAGATGCGTGAAAAGCAGAAGTGCGCACGTATTTACGGTGTTCTAGAGAAGCAGTTCCGTGGTTACTACGAAGAGGCAAACCGCAAGACTGGCAAGACTGGTGAAAACCTTCTTATCATTCTTGAAACGCGTCTCGACAACGTTGTTTTCCGCGCAGGCTTTGCAAAGAGTCGCGACATGGCACGCCAGATGGTGCGTCACGGTCACTTCCTTGTAAATGGCAAGAAGGTAAACATTCCTTCATTCCGCGTGACTCCAATGGACATCATCGATGTTCTTCCAAAGTCACTCGATCTCACACCATTTATCGTGGCAAGTGCTGAACTAGGCGAGAAGGCAGTACCGGCTTGGATGGAGGTCGTTGGTTCGCAGATGCGCATCATCGTTCACGGAATCCCTGCACGTGCAGTCATCGATACCCAAGTTCAAGAGCAGCTAATCGTTGAGCTTTACTCTAAGTAATTTTTAATAAGCCCTCATGGGCATGCACGTAGTACCAGCAGTAAAAATGTGGAGATCAAATAGTGGATTTCCCCGAAATGAAGAGGAGCACCAGTGCTAATTGCACAACGTCCCACCCTCAGTGAAGAAGTAATTTCTGAGTCCCGTTCACGGTTCATTATTGAACCGCTGGAGCCAGGCTTTGGCTACACACTAGGCAACAGCATGCGTCGTACATTGCTTTCATCTATTCCAGGTGCAGCAGTTACAAGCATTCGCGTAGCCGGTGCGCTGCATGAGTTCACCACTCTTGAAGGCGTCAAGGAAGATCTCACCGATATCGTTTTGAACATCAAGAACTTGGTGCTTTCATCCGATAACGATGAGCCAAGCATTGTCTACATTCGCAAGTCAGGTGCCGGCCCAGTAACTGGTGCCGATATCGCAGTTCCAACTGGCGTTGAAGTACATAACCCATCACTTCACTTAGCAACACTTAACGGCAAGGGATCTCTTGAGATCGAACTTACCGTCGAGCGTGGCCGTGGTTATGTCACCGCAGTTCAGAACAAGCAGGCTGGGGCTGAAATCGGCCGCATTCCAGTTGACTCAATCTATTCACCAGTTTTAAAGGTTACATACAAGGTAGAGGCCACTCGCGTTGAACAGCGCACTGACTTCGATCGCCTTGTTGTAGATGTTGAGACCAAGTCATCAATGAAGCCACGCGATGCAGTTGCATCAGCTGGTCGCACATTAGTTGAACTATTTGGTCTTGCTCGCGAACTCAATCTTGATGCTGAAGGTATCGAGATGGGGCCATCCGTTATGGATGCTGCCCTTGCTGCAGATATGGCGCTTCCAATTGAAGATCTAGATCTGACAGTACGTTCATACAACTGTCTAAAGCGCGAAGGCATTCACACAGTTGGCGAGCTCGTTAACCGTTCAGAGGCTGACCTGCTTGATATTCGCAACTTTGGTTCAAAGTCAATCGACGAAGTTAAGGCAAAGCTTGTCTCTATGGGGATGAACTTAAAAGATAGCCCAGTCGGATTTGATCCAACTCAGCACCAAAATTACAACGCAGCGCTAGACGATGAGTTCGTCGAAGCAGAGCAGGCCTAGGAGAAAAAGAAAATGCCAAAACCAAGTAAAGGTCCTCGTCTGGGTTCAGGCCCATCACATGAGCGGTTACTCCTACGTACTCTCGCAGAGCAGTTGTTCGAGCACGGCAAGATCACAACAACCGAGGCAAAGGCTAAGCGCCTGCGTCCATTAGCTGAAAAGTTAATCACTTTCGCTAAGAAGGGTGATCTTCCAGCTCGCCGCCAAGTTATGGCTCAGATTTCAAATAAGGGCGTAGTTCATACACTCTTTACTGTTATCGGACCGCGCTTTGCTACACGTAATGGTGGATACACACGCATTACAAAGATTGGGCCACGTAAGGGCGACAACGCTCCAATGGCAGTGATTGAAGTTTTAACTGAGAAAGATAACTAAGTCTTAACACCTTAGAAAACTATTCTTATGTCGGAACCCACTCTCTATCCAGAGAGTGGGTTTCTTCGTTTACGGATTGATTTAGCTTATGACGGAACTAATTATTCGGGCTGGGCTAAACAGCCCGATCGTCGCACGATTCAAGAGGAAATTGAAAAGGCGCTCTCGACAATAACCCAAACTCCGATTGAAACCATTGTCGCCGGTCGAACCGATGCTGGGGTACATGCAACTGGACAAGTGATTCACTTTGATATGCCAGAGGCATGTGAATTTGATGATTTAGCTTTTAAATTGAACTGCATGCTGGATGAAGATATTCGCATCCTTAAAGTTAGTGTCATGACCGACGCTTTTCATGCCAGATTCTCTCCAACTTCGCGCAGTTACACGTACACAATTTTAGATGCCAATCAAGTTGTGGCACCTCTTCACCGTTTGGACGTTGCGCCTTGGTATAGAGCTTTGGATATAAACCTTTTGAATCAAGCCAGTTCATTACTACTTGGCGAGCATGATTTTGCCGCTTTCTGTAAATTCCGTGAAGGTGCGACCACCGTAAGAACACTGATGCGATTTAACTGGATACGCGATGATGAAGGCTATGTAATCGCTGAAATTACCGCTAATGCTTTTTGTTATTCGATGGTGCGCAATTTAGTAGGCGCCGTTGTTTGTGTGGCCGAAGGGCGCAATAACCTTGACTGGATAGTTGCAATGCTGGCCAATAAAGAACGAGTTCCAGACAGTCTGGTTTTTGTGGCACGTGGCTTAACTTTGCGCCATGTTGAATACCCTGGGGGCAGCTAGTGGGTCACATCGATGTTAATAGCGTTGATTACACACTCTCTGATGGTCGCGAGCTTTTAAGTGATGTTAGTTTCCGGGTAGGCGACGGCGCAAAAGTTGCACTCATTGGTGCAAATGGCTCGGGCAAAACAACTCTCTTTCGCATGATTAGCGGTGACTTACAACCGGACTCGGGGCAAGTTTCTATCTCCGGCGGTCTAGGCGTAATGCGTCAATTCATTGGTTCAGTGCGCGATCACACAACGGTTCATCAGATGCTTTTATCTGTTGCTCCCAAGAAAATTCGTGAAGCCGCTGAAAATATTGAAAAGACCGAAGCCATAATGCATGCCAAAGATACTGAGAAGTCGCAGATGGCCTATGCCCAATCGATTATTGAATGGGGAGATGTTGGGGGATATGAGTATGAAACTATGTGGGATATTTGTTGCACCGCAGCCCTAGGAACCTCTTTTGATTCAGTTGCAAAACGTGAAGTAAATACGCTCTCAGGTGGTGAGCAAAAGAAGTTAGTACTCACCGCTTTGCTTGAAGGTCCTGATGAAACCTTACTCCTTGACGAACCTGATAACTATTTAGATGTACCGTCAAAGCGTTGGCTCGAAGAGGTAATAACGTCGACGAAAAAGACAGTGCTATTTATTAGCCACGATCGCGAACTTCTCGAAAACACGGCGAATCGGATTGTTACTCTCGAACAAGGCGCAACTGGCAACACGACGTGGGTCCATGGAGGAAAGTTCTCAACGTGGCACGATGCACGTAAAGCAAGAAATGCACGCTTCGCTGAAGTCTTATTGCGCTGGGAGCAGGAGCATCAACGGCTCAAAGATTTGGTTCGCACGTTGCAAGGACAGGCCGCAATCAGCCCGGACATGGCAAATAAATACCATGCGATGCAGACACGCTTAAAAAAGTTTCAAGATGTTGGTCCTCCGCAAGCTCCACCGATCGAACAAGATGTACAAGTTGGTTTGCGCGGCGGGCGTACAGGGCTGCGGGCGCTAACTTTTGAGGAGCTAACACTTGATGGTTTAACTCAGCCCTTCAACTTCGAAGTATTTTTTGGCGATCGCATTGCCGTGCTCGGAAAAAATGGATCCGGAAAATCCCACTTCTTGCGCTTAATTTCTGGGGACTCAACTGTTAAATATTCGGGTAATTTCAAGATTGGTGCCAGAGTCAATATCGGCTACTTTGCTCAGACCCATTCACATCCAGAGTTTGAGTCACAGAGTCTGCTTGAAATCCTCTGGACAATGCATTCGCTCCAACTGGGTCCGGCAAAAAGTGTGCTGCGAAAATATGAAATAGACCAACAGGCTGAGCAGCGCTTTACCTCTCTATCGGGTGGACAGCAGGCCCGTTTTCAGATCCTTTTACTTGAGCTCTCGGGATCAACGCTGCTTATCTTGGATGAGCCGACCGATAACTTAGATCTAGCAAGTGCCGAGAGTTTAGAAAACGCCCTGGCTCGTTATGAAGGAACGGTCATTACCGTGACCCACGACCGTTGGTTCACTAGGGGTTTTACTCGATTCTTGGTCTTTGGAAGTGATGGCCGGGTCTATGAGAGCCCTGAGCCTGTTTTTGAGCATTAAATAGGTGGTTTTGACCCGTCGCGCTCGCACGGGTACCCTTACTCCTCTGCGCTCCTTAAGGGCGCTTATGAGGAAAATCGAAATAGAAGGTAGGCAAGAGCGTGCGTACATATAGTCCAAAAGCCGGTGACGCAGTCCGTGAGTGGCATGTCATCGATGCCCAAGATGTAGTTTTGGGGCGCCTTGCAACACATGCTGCCGTTCTACTTCGCGGAAAGCACAAGACAACATTTGCACCACACATGGACATGGGTGACTTCGTCATCATCATCAACGCCGAGAAGATTGCACTTTCTGGTAACAAGACAAAGACTAAGTGGTCACATCATCACTCTGGTTTCCCAGGCGGCTTAACATCAATCGTTTACGGCGAAATGCTTGAGAAGTTTCCAACACGCGCCGTTGAAAAAGCTATCAAAGGAATGATTCCAAAGAATCGTCTTGGTCGCGATATTGCATCAAAGCTTAAAGTTTATGCTGGACCTAATCATCCACATGCTGCACAAGCACCAAAACCATATGTATTCGAACAAGTTTCACAAATCGTGAAGTAAGGGATGACAATGTCAGAGAACACAACTGTTACAGATCTCGATGAGAACGAAGTTCCTACTTCATACACATCTTCAACTCCAGCGGCTGCAACTAACCGCCCTGCAATCAAAGCGCCAGGTGGCGGCACAGGTCGTCGTAAAGAGGCTGTTGCCCGCGTTCGCTTAACTCCAGGAACTGGAAAGTGGATCATTAACGGTAAAGCTCTTGAGAATTACTTCCCAAACAAAGTTCACCAACAGTCAGTCTCAGAGCCATTCCGCACGGTAGGTGCTGAAAATCAATACGACGTTTTTGCACGCATCAACGGTGGCGGAGTATCTGGCCAAGCTGGAGCTCTTCGTCTTGGCGTTGCGCGTTCATTGAATCAAATTGATGAAGAAGCAAACCGTCCAGCGCTAAAGAAGGCTGGATTCCTTTCACGTGATGCACGTGTTATCGAGCGCAAAAAGTACGGACTTAAGAAAGCCCGTAAGCGTTCTCAATACAGCAAGCGCTAACCCACATTTAACTAGAGGAGTCCAATGGCACTCTTTGGTACCGATGGAATCCGTGGATTGGCAAACAGCGAACTCACTGCTGAAATCGCACTTGATGTCTCTGTTGCCGCTGCGCATATCTTGGTTGAAAGCTCATCTAATAAAGATCATCAGCCAACGGCAATAGTCGGTCAAGACTCACGCGCATCAGGAGAATTCCTAGAGGCGGCAGTTGTCGCAGGTTTAACAAGTGCGGGCGTAAATGTTTATCGCGTCGGTGTTTTACCGACTCCAGCGATTGCCCATTTGGTTGCCGAATCGCGCGCAGATCTTGGCGTCATGATTAGCGCTTCGCACAATCCAATGCCAGATAATGGAATTAAGTTATTCGCCCGCGGCGGCGGCAAATTAGATGATGTCATTGAAGCGCGAATTGAAGCGCGAATGGGCGAGGATTGGAAGCGCCCGACAGGTCGAGGTGTTGGCCGCGCACTCAATGACGATAATGCCAGCGAGCGTTATCTAACCCACGTATTGGCATCGGTTGAAACCCCACTTAAAGGTTTAAAGATTGTCGTTGATTGCGCAAATGGCGCCTCATCGGTTGTAGCCCCTGAGGCATATCGCAGAGCGGGAGCTGAAGTAATTGCGATTTTTAATCAACCCGATGGTTGGAATATCAATGATGATTGCGGATCAACTCACTTGCAACATTTGAGAGCGGCAGTAATTAAAGCGGGCGCTGACGTTGGTATTGCCCATGATGGCGATGCCGATAGGTGTTTAGCTATTGATGCTGCCGGAAATGAAATCGATGGTGACCACATTCTGACAATTTTGGCGCAGGGTTTTAAAGCTAGGGGTAAGTTAAAGGGCAATACTGTAGTCGCAACTGTCATGAGCAATTTAGGTTTTATGCACGCTATGCGCGAATCTGGCATTGATGTAGTTACTACACAAGTAGGTGATCGATATGTTTTAGAAAATATGATTGCTAATGATTATTCATTAGGCGGTGAGCAATCCGGACATGTAATTATGCGCGAACTTGCCAATACGGGCGATGGCGTTCTTACCGCCCTGCAACTTCTTCAAGAGATTGTTCGAACTGGAAAGACTCTGCAAGAGCTTGCTGCGAACATGGTTCGCTTTCCTCAAGTGTTAATAAATGTAAAAGATGTGAAGAAAGAAAGACTCAATGAGTCGGTCGCGATTTCGTCGGCAGTAGATGCTGCAAATCTGCGCCTTGGCGATAGTGGTCGAGTTGTTCTTCGAGCATCAGGAACTGAATCCCTTGTTAGAGTGATGGTTGAAGCCGCCAGTGATAACCTTGCCGAAGAAATCGCTAGATCACTTGCCGATATCGTTAAAGCCGAACTGGGGTAGTTATACATATGTGCGGAATTGTGGGATATAGCGGAACACAATCTGCCATAACGCCTCTTATCGAAGGTCTGCGTCGTCTCGAATACAGAGGCTATGACTCAGCCGGAATTGCTCTGGGAGTTCCAGGCAAACTCTTTATTGAAAAGAAGGCTGGCAAGTTAGTTAATTTAGAGAATTCACTTAATGGATCACTACCCCTTACGCACTCAGGTATCGGCCATACGAGATGGGCAACACATGGCGGACCCACTGATCGCAATGCCCACCCTCACGTCGATAATGAGGGCAAGTTAGCCGTCATTCACAATGGAATTATTGAAAATTATTCACAACTTCGTACCGAGCTGGAAGCTCGAGGACACGTATTTTCTTCAGAGACAGACACTGAGTCGGTTGCACATTTGCTGAGCGATCTTCGCAAAGAACATAATGGCGATCTCAGCGCAGCGATGCGTGATGCCGTCAAAGTTTTGCGTGGCTCCTTTACGTTAGTGGCAATCCATGCCGATGCCCCCGAAGTTGTCGTAGGCGTTCGACGTAACTCACCTTTAGTTGTAGGACTAGGCAAAGGCGAGAATTTTATGGCCTCAGATGTTGCCGCCTTCATCGACTATACAAAGCGAGCTATCGAACTCGGTCAAGACGAAGTCGTCACGATTACACCTACCAACGTTGTCATTACCGATCTAGAAGGTGCGGCAATTGCGCCTAAAGAGTATGAAATTTCATGGGATGCAACGGCGGCACAAAAAGGCGGATTCACGCACTTCATGCTCAAAGAAATCTTTGAGCAGCCTAAGGCCGTAGCCGATACGTTGATTGGCCGCCTGAGTGATAACAACCAAATTATCTTAGATGAACTACATATGAGCAGCGCCGAAATTCGCGCACTTAAGAAAATCACGGTCATCGCATGCGGAACGGCATATCACGCGGGCATGGTTGCAAAATATGCCATTGAGAAGTGGGCGAAGATTCCAGTAGACGTTGAAATTGCGAGCGAATATCGATACCGCGACCCGATAGTCGATGCGAACACTTTAGTTATCGCTATCTCCCAATCTGGCGAGACGATGGACACGTTAATGGCCGTGCGTCATGCAAAAGCGCAAGGCGCCCGCGTTTTAGCCATTTGCAATACAAACTCTTCAACGATTCCACGTGAATCTGATGCAGTTCTATATACCCATGCCGGTCCGGAAATTGCCGTGGCATCAACTAAAGCCCTGTTGACCCAGATGATCGCCGTTTACTTAATCGGCCTGCACTTAGCGCAAGTAAACGGTGCTTTGACTGATGTCGCCGTTGCCTCTCTGTATAACGAACTTTTAGAGTTGCCAGGAAAGATTGAACAGATTCTTGAAACTGTTGAGCCATTGCGTGAGTTAACACGCAGCTTTGCCGAAAACAATATTGTTTTATTTTTGGGTAGAAATATTGGTTACCCAGTAGCCCTTGAAGGTGCGCTCAAATTAAAGGAGCTCGCATATATCCATGCTGAAGGCTTTGCTGGCGGCGAATTAAAGCATGGCCCAATTGCTTTAATCGATCAAGGAACTCCAGTCATTGCGATTTTCCCAGCCGGACATGAGCATGGGCTCGATGAAAAAATGCAGAGCAATATTCAAGAAGTAAAGGCTCGTGGTGCACGAGTGATAGTCATTGCCGAAGAAGGTGCTCAGGTTGATGGAGCTGAACACATAATTCGGATTCCCGTTGTATCGGCGCTCTTTCAACCCGTTCTAGCCACTGTTCCGCTCCAGGTTTTTGCTTACGAAATGGCAGTCGCGCGCGGCAATGACGTCGACCAACCAAGAAATCTGGCTAAATCGGTCACGGTCGAATAAATGCGTAAAGCTCAGATGTATCGCGCACTTCGTTGGTCATTACTTTTATTTGTTGGGTTTCTCATCGTTACGCAGCAAGTAATCAGCAATGGTCCGCTTGTTAACTTTGATAATGATGTTAATCGTAAACATCCACCTCACTTCAATGGTTTCTCTGGATTTATCTTAAGACGATTAGATGACTTAGGCCTACGTTCCCTAACGGCAACAGTGCTACTACTAGCAGCATGTTATATCGCCTATAAGTTTAAAACGTGGAGACCACTTAACTTGGCAGTCCTTTCTCTGCTTGCGTTAAATTTGGCGGTTGGAGTTTTCAAAATCATATTAGGGCGAACTAAACCGCACGACGGCTTTGATTTATTGCATGCAGGTGGAATGTCTTACCCAAGCGGACATGCATCTAATGCGGTTTTGTCGTGGGGAATTTTGGCTTATTTAATTTACCGCTATGCGCGCGTTGATAGATATCAAGGGCGTCTGGCAATTATTGGCGTCATAACAATTTCACTCACAGTATGCGTCGTTTCCCTCATCCGTCATACGCATTGGTTTACCGATTTGCTAGGTGGCCTATTTATTGGAAGCGCATTACTAGTTGCAGTCATCGCCCTAGATCGCTACGTTCCCTCAAAGAGCCAACTGCACTAGGCTTAGCGACATGATTGATGGAATCGGCATCGATGTCGTCGATATTGAGCGCTTCAAAGCCTCCCTTGATCGAACTCCGGGTTTGCGCGAAAAACTCTTTACCCAAGCCGAGAGTGTTAAGCCGATTGCCTCCCTTGCCGCACGCTTTGCCGCGAAAGAGGCACTAGCTAAAGCTCTCAATGCCGGAAAAGGCTTAGCGTGGCACGAAGCTGAAGTAATCAACCTTGAGAGCGGGAAACCTGCATTTTTATTCCGGGGCGAAATTGCCGATTTAATCGATGGCGCAGATGTTCATTTATCACTCTCGCATGATGCTGGAATTGCATCGGCGATGGTTATTGTAGAGCGCCGCTAATGGAGCATCGCGCTGAAGCCCGCATTGATGTAGCGGCAATAGCTTCGAATATCTCGTTATTAAAAGCGGCAAGTGGTGTGGATTTAATGGCAGTTGTTAAGGCAAATGCTTACGGACATGGCTTGGTAGAGATTGGTTTAGCTAGCGAAAAGTCTGGTGCCGATTGGTTGGGTGTTGCCTTACTAGAAGAAGCAATTGTACTTCGTACGCATGGAGTGAGAATTCCAATTCTTGCATGGCTGGTCTCACCCGGATCTGATTTTAGGGCCGCCCACAATCACGATATTGATGTTGCGGTGGCATCTATTGCAACCTTTAATGAGATATCAGCGCTCAAAACCAAAGCGCGTATTCATATTGAAGTCGATACTGGAATGACACGCGGTGGATTCTTAGATGAGTGGGATGAGTTTTTAACTTTAGATTTTTCTCAGGTTGAGGTCGTTGGCATCTTCTCTCACTTTGCTCGAGCCGATGAGCCCGGCGAAAAGCAAAATGAAGCCCAACTCTTACGCTTTCAATCAATGATCGCAGATTTAGCTGCCATCGGTATTAATCCACCGGTTAAGCACTTATCTAACTCAGCGGCAACCTTGTCAGACCACAAGGCTGCCTTTGATTTAGTGCGTACCGGAATTGCTCTGTACGGATTATCACCAGATATAAAGACATTAGGCGATAGCAAGAGTTTAGGTTTAAAACCCGCGATGCAACTTCGAGCCAAACTCCATCTTGTTAAGAAAGTACCGGCCGGCTCACCAGTTGGTTATGGCGCAGCGGCCGTGACTTCTGGGCAAACTCGACTAGGGATAGTTGCCATGGGATATGCCGATGGAATTCCACGGATTGCACAAGGCGCCGGCGTATTTATCGATGGAAAACGGGCACCAATAATTGGGCGAGTTTCAATGGATCAATTCGTCGTAGATCTTGGGCCGGAATCCACGGCCGAATCAGGGGATTGGGTCATAGTTTTTGGTGATGGCTCACAAGGTGAATACACCGCCGATGACTGGGGTAGCGCATCTTTATCGATTAACTATGAAATTGTGACACGGATTGGGCCGCGGGTGCCTAGAATTTATGCACCTCATGTCTACTAATACTGCAGCGCTGCAAGTTCAGGGAGTATCTATCTCCTTTGGCGGACTTCGGGCAATCAATAAAGTTGATTTCGAAATTGGTAGAAACGAAGTTGTTGGATTAATCGGACCTAACGGGGCAGGCAAGACAACTCTGTTTAACGCACTTTGCGGACTTGTCACACCGGATGAGGGCAAATTCTATTTGAGTGGCGAGACGCGAGCGTTCCCTCGTACCGACGAATTGGTAGATCTTGGAATCGCACGAACTTTGCAAGGCGTGGGTTTATTTGGCGATTTAACCGTTCTTGAAAATGTGATGGTTGGCGCTCAGCATTTAGCGCGTACGGGCTTAATCTCTGCCGCCTTAGGTCGCAATACGAAAGATGAGGCACGGATCCGTAATCGCGCACTAATTGCCCTCGAGCGCGTGTATGCCGCCGACCTAGCTAATCGCAGAGCGGACACACTTTCATATCCCGATACTAAACGCGTGGCAATTGCGCGAGCATTAGTCAGTGAGCCGACGATATTAATGTTGGATGAGCCTGCAGGTGGTTTAGGTGCCCAAGATATTGAGTGGATGAATTTATTAATTCGCAACTTAAGTGCTCAAATGTCCATTCTGTTAGTTGAGCACCACATGGATGTTGTAATGGAAGTTTGCAGCAAGTTGTATGTTTTAAATTTTGGTGAAATTATTGCAAGCGGAGATGCCGAAAGTGTTCGACGTAATCCAGCAGTTATCGCTGCCTACCTCGGAACGGGCCACGCATGACACTGGTCGTTTCCAACTTAACGGTCCATCACGGGGCTATCCGCGCAGTTAACGATGTTTCACTCACGATTGCAAAGGGCGAGCTCGCTGCAGTAATTGGCGCCAATGGCGCTGGCAAAACCACACTTCTGCGTACGTTATCTGGGCTTAATAAAGCTACAGCGGGAACTGCCACATGGAATGAGCACGACCTTCTTCACAGTAAGCCCGAGTTTTTAGTTCGAAATGGTGTTTCGCACGTATCAGAAGGCAAAGCTGTTATTCCAGAGTTGACGGTAGCTGAAAATTTAGAGTTAGGTGCAATTTGGCGACGCAATAATAAGGAGAGCGCAGCTAGTAGAGATGAAATAATTTCAGTCTTCCCAATTTTAGGAGAGCGCCTCACTCAACGTGCCGATACTTTATCTGGTGGTGAGCGACAGATGTTAGCTATTGGACGATCATTGATGTCAAAACCCGAGCTCTTATTACTGGATGAACCATCCCTGGGTCTAGCACCGTTAATTATTGAACAGATATTTCAAACGATTCGCGCTTTAACAACTTCGATGGGCCTAACGGTTGTATTAGTTGAACAAAATGCGATGGGGGCACTCAAGATTGCAGACACCGGAGTGGTTCTTAACTTGGGTGGCGTTGCTGTTTCAGGTAGCGCTCAAGCTCTGATTGCCGATCCACAGGTCCGCGCGGCCTACTTGGGGTATTAAATATGTTTACATTTATTAACACCACTTTAATTGGAATTACATCGGGTTCTATTTATGCATTAATGGCAATAGCAATGGTTCTTGTCTGGCGGAGTACGAGAGTAATTAATTTTGCGCAAGCCAACATGGCGCTACTTTCAACGTACTTTGGTTATGAAGCGATGATCCATGCCAACTCATTCTGGATTGCACTTCCAGTTGCAATGGTGGGTGGTGCATTATTTGCCGCGATAATCGAATTAGTCTTTATGCGCCTATTAGTAAAGCGAAGTACAACCGGACCAATTGCTTCTGTAGCACCGATTATTGCCACCCTAGGTTTACTCGGAGTAATACGTGCCGTCGTAGCCTCGATATGGGGAGGTGCCGATGCACATATCCAAGGCCCAGTATCAAATACGGGTTATTCCATTGGGAAGCAGACTTTAGTTTTTTCACCGTTAAAACTACTCATTTTGGTGACGGTAGTCGTTCTTGTCTTATTTCTGACGCTGCTCTTCCAAAAAACAAATATTGGTTTAGCCCTTCGCGCATCGGCCTATTCACCCGAGATTGCCCGACTCTCTGGAATCAAAGTGGATTTTGTGCGCACGCTGGGCTGGTCACTCGCAGGGGCAGCTGGGGCAGTTGCTGGAATGTTTCAAACGGTTAATGGCAGTGGCACATTTTCGCCAGATTCAATTGAGTTTGCACTTCTACTTGTTTCAGGTTTTATTGCCGCAGTTATTGGCGGTCTCGAAAGTCTGGTGGGTGCAATTATCGGAGGACTACTACTCGGTTTAGTTATCTCCTTTGTACTTATGTATATCAGTGGTTCACTATTTTTTATCGCGCCATTTGTAATCTTGCTTATTGTTCTCTTCATCCGCCCACAGGGAATCATGGGAGCAAAGGCGGCTCGACTTGCATAAGTTAAAAACTGCGAACCACTTTAGCCTCTTCATTGTCTTTGGCTTTTTCTTGTTTTTACTTAGTAATCGAGTCGATGAACTGCGCGTTTATCAAGGTGCATCGGTTGCAGTCTTTGTCATCGCAATTTCATCAATTATTTTATTGACCGGTTATTCAGGTCAAGTCTCACTTGGCCATGGTGCTCTTATGGCGATAGGCGCATACGGTGCAGCCGTTGCCCGCAATGAACTGCACATTCCAATAATTCTCGCTCTCGTCGTTGCTGTGTTACTTGCATCAGTTGGCGGAGCACTTCTCGGCGCTGCCGCCGCGCGCCTATCGGGACCATATTTAGCTGGCACAACCCTTGCCCTTGCAGTCGGTCTGCCATCTCTTGCAAATCAATTTGCAATTCTGGGCGGTGAACAAGGTTTGGTATTCGATGTCGGCTCTCCGCCAACGAAATTAGGCGCCGACTTCACGCAATATAAATGGTTCTTTTGGATCGCCGCCCTTGCCGCATTAATTTCAATGTGGCTGCTGAGCAATATTTTGCGCTCCAGGTACGGCCGAAACTGGCGGGCTGGGCGCAGCAACGAGGTCGCAGCCCAACTTTCAGGAATCAACACTGGCCGAAGCAAGATTCTGGCCTTTACGCTCAGTGCTGGCATTGCAGGGCTAGCGGGGGCACTCCTTTCTATGACCATCGGAACTGTCTCCCCTAGTGCTTTCCCACTAACCCTCTCTTTTTCACTGCTTACTGGAGCAGTTCTATCTGGCGTAAGTACCCTCTCAGGCGTCATGATTGGAGCAGTGACGTTAGTGGCGATCCCAGAGATTGCAGATGTGGTGGCAAACCGCATAGGTAGCTCTGAGAACATCACTACGAACTTGCCGGGCTTGATGGTCAGCACATTGTTGATTCTCGCTGTTCTATTTGTACCTAATGGACCAGTTGAGCAACACCGTGCACGTACTGCCAAGAAAGCGGCAAAGAAAAAGAGTTAATTTCGACCCAAACCCTCGATGGAAGGAAACACATGAAAGCAATGAATCGCCGGAAACTGTTCTCAGTTTCAGCGGTGCTTGCCGCAGCGAGCTTGGTTGCAACTGCAATCCCAGCTAACGCGGCTGAAGTTGGAGTAACGGCCTCTGAAATCAAACTCGGAATGACGTTGCCAATGACCGGAACAGCATCCCTCGGTTATAACAAGATCCCAGGCGCAGCTAAAGCCTACTTTGATTATCTCAATGCTAATGGTGGTGTAAATGGTCGCAAGATCACACTCATCGTTAAAGATGATCAATATGTACCAACCCAGGCCGTTACAAAGACCAACGAGCTAATCTTAAAAGATAAGGTCATGGCCCTGCTTGCACCTCTTGGAACTGCGAATGTAAAAGCAGTTGCATCTTCAGTTAACCCAGCCAAGCGCGGAGTTCCAGTTTTATTTGTTAACACTGGCTTTAGCGGTTTTGCCGATGTAAAGAAGTACCCAACAACATATTCCATCTTGCCTTCATACATTATGGAAGCCAAGATTATGGGTAAGTACATCGCCGAAAATCTTTCAGGTAAGAAAGTCGGACTTCTCTATCAAGATGATGACTTTGGAAGCGATGCGCTCGCAGGCTTTAAGGCCGCCGGTACTAATTTTACAGTTAAAGTTCCTTATGCATCCGGTTCACAGAGTGCAGCAACTGCAGCGGGCTGGATAACTAAGTTCAAGGCAGCCGAAGTTGATGTCGTTATTCTCTTTGGTGTAACAAGTGCATCCCTTTATATGCTGGCAACTGCAGCCGCACTCAAGTACTCACCACAGTGGATGATTGACTCTGTAGGCGGAGATTCAACAACTCTCAAACTTGCTGGCGTTCCTGCAGGCGTTCTTTACAACGCAATTGGCTTCTCGCCAGTGCCTGCAACGACAGATTTAACTGATGAGTACGTCAAACTATTCTCAGATATTTATGCAAAGGCCGTCCCAGGATCGGCCTTCGACCTCAACGTTTTACTTGGAATGAACTCGGCTTTCATGACGGCTCAAGCCCTCAAAGCCGCTGGTCAAAATCCAACTCGTAAATCTTTGATGGCCGTGCTCAATACAAAGGGTTCGACTTTGTTTAACTCAGCACTCTCACCAGTTGGCTACACAGGCACAAGCCATGTCGGTCTAACCGGTGAGTGGGTCGGTAAATACTCTCCAACGGGAGATTTACTTCCTATTGGTGGCATATACACCACGTACACAACCGATTCAGGTGCTGGCGCAGTTGTTAAGTCAACATATAAGCGCCCAGCAATGCCAGCGAAGGGATTAACAAACTAATGAGAAAACAACGCTTCATTGCACTTCTTAGTGCAACGGCTCTTGTAACAGGAATTATCGTTTCGATTCCAGTTGCAGCAAACGCTGCACCTGCATGCGATGGCAAGTCACCAGTTCAAACATGTGTTGGCCTGACTTCAGATGGTGCTCCGTACATGATGATGGTTCCAGCTAACTTTGGTGGAACTGTCGCTTTGTACTCACATGGATACCGTTACAACATCGATATCCCCGCAGGAATTCCGCTGATTGGTGGATACAAAGTCACCAATACTCCAGAGCCAGTTCCAGGTGGAAACTCTGCAGTTGCGCAGTATCTATTTAGTCAAGGAATCGCCGTTGTTGGTTCAGGTTTTGCGCGTCAAGGGTGGAATCCAGATTCAGCAATCGCAACAGACGTTGAGTTAATCGGCGTCTTTAAAGCACAGTTCCCAGCAACAACGAAAGTTATTGCATGGGGATCATCCCTTGGTGCGGTTATCACGCAAGGTCTTGCTGAGAAGCATCCAGAGCTCATCTCTGCTGCTGCACCAATGTGTTTAGCTGACAATGTTCCAGCTGAATTAACTATGGCTGGAGATTTCCTATGGGGCCTCAAAGTTCTATTTGATCCAACGATTAAGGCTGGAAACTACTCAGCAGGGGCAGCTGGAAATGCTGAAGCCTATGGTGACTTAATTAAAGTCTTTACCGTAATGGGCAAGTTGCAGGCATCGCTTACAACAAATGCTTGGCCAGATACTTCATCGCCAACAGGAAAAGCTTTAGCTGCCGGTGGAGTTCCGCCACGCAGTGCGCTCTTGTTGCTTGGCTTAATGGCTGGACTTCCAACTCAATCTGCACACTTTGACTCCATAAGTGGACCAGCTGGCGCATTAAAGCTTTCATTCCCGTTAGCAATTAGTCCAGCTCTTGCAATCCTTGAAAATGGAACAAATGCTGCAGCTCTTGCAATTCTTGCAACCCAAGATGTTGAACTTCAAGCAGGGGGTGCAATCTTTGATAACACAAAGACTGATTATGCCGCTCGTATTGATAATGAGCGTGTGGTCTTTAACGCAGCGCTTTCTGGAAACACTGTTATCGATGCTCTTCTCGGCGCGATATCTCCTGCTAATCCTGGTGCACCACGCGCCGTAGGAAGTGCAGCTGCGATTGCAAAGATGAATGCTCTCCATAGCAACTCTGGAAAAATAAATGTGCCAACTATTCTAATGACTGGTGTTGCAGATCCAATTACTCCAGCAGGTGCTTCACAGCGCGTTGTTGATGCATATGCAGAGCAGTTTGCTAAAGAAAAAATGGCGGCTTTTGCAGCCTACAAGAGCACTAAGACTTATGTTGCTCCAGTTAATAAATTGCTCATGTTATGGAATACAACTCCAGGTAAGGGTTACACCACCTTTGATGCTGCGGGCTCTCCAATTACTTCAACCCCAGCAGCCACTGGTACAAACCACTGTAACTTCTCAACTGCTCAACTACTGGTAGTTGCGAAGTCACTAGTGAGCACCAGTGCAACCGGTAAGTTGCCATCAGGAGGAGCAATCGTGACTGCAGGCCGAAAAGCTGGCAATCTCGTACTTGACCCTGAGTTCCACGCACCACTGCTTAAGTACTACAACCAGTAAAACGCGCAATCGAGGGTAATAGCGGGGGTCTGGCCTAAAGCCAGGCCCCCGTTTTCCTTTACTCTTAGCCCCTAATGATTACCGTAGCCAGTGCTGATGAGATGTTTAATCTCGGTAAAAGGCTCTCGGCGCATTTTAAGCGGGGAGATTTAGTTTTAATTAATGGTCCGCTCGGCGCCGGTAAAACCGTAATGGCCCAAGGCATTGGAAGCGGCCTTGGAATCACGGATGTCACCTCACCAACTTTTGTTATTTCTAGAGTTCACAAAGCACCTTTACCCCTGATTCATGTGGACGCGTATCGCTTATTAGATACTGAAAATCCAAACCTCTATATAGATGACTTAGATTTAGATATTGAAAACTCGGTCACAGTAATTGAATGGGGCGGCGCCGAATCGGCACGTTTGAGTGAGGATCGACTGGAAATCACGATTGATAGAAGCGATGAGTTACGAAAAGTTGATATTAGAGCCGTCGGAAATCGTTGGGCGGGATTCTCGATATGACAATCTCGCTTGCAATTGACACATCAACATCTAGAACAAGTGTTGGCATAATTGAAGACGGCAAATTAATCTGGAGTGGTTTTCGTGATGGCGCAACTGCCCATGGACCAG
>Ga0194045_1000209_pt1 | contig 18724 bp, 16 predicted proteins | sample JunL6211m_MetaG_FD_161686 | JGI IMG/M metagenome (GOLD analysis project Ga0194045, IMG submission 161686) | Anoxic zone freshwater microbial communities from boreal shield lake in IISD Experimental Lakes Area, Ontario, Canada - Jun2016-L626-11m | ecosystem: Environmental > Aquatic > Freshwater >...
CCATATTTCTGTTATAAATTTCTAGAGTTTGTTCTGCCATTTTTCTCCAAGAATACTTTTTTGCCTGCTTGTAGCCTTTCTCTATTAGCTCTTTTCTTTTGTTTGGACTTTTTATGACTTTAATAATTGTTTCTGCCATATTATTTAAGTCTAAAGGATCAAAATATTCCGCAGAATCGCTATAAATTTCAGGCAAACAAGTATAGCTACTACTAATTACTGGCGCACCATGCACCATGGCTTCAATGCCCGGCAGACCAAAACCTTCACTTAATGATGGGAATATATAGGCTAGGCAATTTTCATATAGCCACTTAAGCTGCCCCTCTGAAACAAAACCAGGAAAAATTATATCGCTTAGTCCATTTGCCAGTGCTTCTTTTTCAATCCTCTTATATAAGACATCTTTTTTACCAGATAAAACTAGCTTCAGTCCAGGATAGTCTTTTTTTATTATTGAATAGGCTTCGATTAATCTCTCAAGATTCTTGTGAGGTTGTGGTCTCCCCGTATACATAATGAAAGGCGAGTCGACTAAACTCTCTATGGACTCTGATTCATCTTTTATTTTATCTGCACCTTCATATGTAACAGTGATTTTCCTGCTATTAATCCTCGTGAATTTAGCAATGTCTTCTTTCACAAACTCACTAGGAGTAATTATTTCCCTGGACTTATGAGCAACTATTCGGTTTACCCAAATATATACAAACTGCTTAATTGAAAAAATAAGCCAATTCTTCGAAGGATTTTTAAACCTAACAGTTGTTAGGTCATGCATCGTAGTTACGACTTTGCCCATATAGCCAATGGGCTGCTGAACCATAGCAAAATGTACAAGATCTGGCTTAATTTCTCTAAGCTGCCTAAATAGACTAATTTGTTCTCTGAAGGTAAATTCTTTGTAGGGACAGGGCACAGAAGTAAAGTTTTTGTTCGAGGGAATCCAGCCATCAATATCCTTTGGCTTTAGTAAAACTATGTAATTATTTTTATTATCTACTTCCTGCAAATAATATAAAAGCCTCTCAATGTACCTGCCCGTGGTTGTTCTTAACTCTCTTGCATCAATTACTATTTTCGCCATTACTATACTTTCTTTATTAATTTGTGATAAATAGATCTAATTTTTCTAAGCTTAATAGCGTTTGGTGGTAAGTCGTGAGTCATTATGCTCCAAATATATTCCGGGGAAACTTTTGCGGAGGACTGAATCTTGTGCCTTTGAATCAGTTTTTTTGGCATAAAAATGACTGAAACAAATAGCCCCTTAATAACTGGCATAAACTGTCCTCTAGATATTGCGCTCAAAACGAATGAAAAATATGCTAAATAGAATCGAATTCCGACACTAAATAAATATTTTCTAGGAACGTTTTTCCAGAATAGCCAAGGTAAATTCTTAATTGTCTGATAGGTGGTAAATCCTGGAATTTTAGAACTTGTTGCTCCAATTTCATGATATGCGACAGCTGAGGGCTCGTATAGAATCTTCCATCCTGCGAGTTGAGCTCTGAAACTAATATCTACATCTTCGTAGTAGGCAAAAAAATCTTCGTCGAATAAACCAATCTCTTTTAGCATAGAGACTCTATATAAGCTCGCCCCGCCGCTAGCTCCTAAAATTTCCGCATCTTTGTCGTATTTGAAGGTATTTTTTTCACCTCTACCCCTAGGGAACGGTAAACCCCAGACAGTATATTGGTCTCCGGTACTATCTAGTTTGAATTCATTTGCCTCCACTAGCTTCCCGGTTACGATGCCCAATCTATCTTCCGATTTAAGTTTCAAAAACAAAGTCTTTAACCACTCTTTGTCAGCCACAGCATCATTGTTAAATAGGGCCACAGCATCACACTTCAGCTCCAAGGCTCTCCTGATACCACTATTGACCCCTCCAGCGAAACCAAGATTCTTTTTGTTCACCACCAGCTCTACCGCAGGATAATTCTTCTTTATATATTCCAGGGAGCCGTCTGTCGAGGCATTCTCCACCACAATAATAGTGCAATTGACTGATTGACACAGCAAAGAATCCAAGCAGGCACCCAGGTTTTCTTTGCCGTTCCAGTTTGGCACTATTATTGCTGTGTTTTTCATCGACTTAAGTCCATTCTTAATCTATAATAACTTATAACAAAATGATTCGATATATATCCAAAGAAAACAAAGCGCTAATTAGCGAACTTGTACGCACAGACTTTAAGCTGCGCTATCAGGGTTCGGTGCTTGGTTATGCCTGGTCGCTTCTAAGGCCACTGCTACTTTTCATAATCTTGTACATTGTTTTTGTAAAATTTTTAAAACTCGGCGCCAGCATTCCACACTATCCAGTCTATCTGTTGCTCGGAATAGTTATGTGGAACTTTTTCCTCGAGATGACCACACAAAGCCTAGGTTCAATTGTCGGTAGGGGAGACCTCATCCGAAAAATCCGCATACCTCGCTGGATTATTATATTTTCTAGCAGCCTTTCTGCCGTTATTAACCTTCTGCTCAACATGGTGGTAATAATAATTTTCATGATTTTGAACCACGTTGATTTACTCGTAACTACACTATGGCTGCCAGTGATTTTGTCGGAAGTTTATATGTTTGCGCTTGGTTTGTCGCTATTTCTATCGGCCATGTTTGTAAAATTTAGAGACATTGGCTACATATGGGAGGTCATCTTGCAGGCTGGATTTTATTTAACTCCTATTCTCTATCCGCTAGCACTTATCCCTAACGTAACTTTTCAAAAAATAATCTTACTAAACCCAATGGCCCAAGCAATTCAAGACGCTAGGTGGAGCTCCATAACTCACGAAACCCTAATACCTCACACGGTGTTCCAGAATGGCTGGTATATGTATATTCCTTTCGTCATAGTAATAGCGTCACTTGCTGGCGGACTGCTATATTTTCGTAAAGAGTCTAAGTATTTCGCGGAGAACATTTAAATGAGCGATAACATAGCAATAAAAGTAGATGGAGTTAATAAATCATTTAAGCTGCCCCACGAAAAAGTCAATTCTATCAAAAGTGCAGTCGTTAATTTTTATAAAAGAAAAAGAACCTTCGAGAAACAAGAAGTTTTAAATGACATATCGTTCGAAATCAAAAAAGGAGAGTTTTTCGGAATAGTTGGCCGCAACGGAAGCGGAAAAAGCACTCTTCTCAAACTCTTAGCAGGAATTTACGAACCCGATTCAGGACAGATACACATTAACGGTAAGCTCACTCCGTTTATCGAACTCGGAGTAGGCTTTAGCCCAGAACTAACCGGCAGAGAAAACGTCTTTCTGAATGGTGCTCTTCTTGGGTTTAGCCGACGTGAAATGGACGCCAAGTACGAGGACATAGTTAAATTTGCAGAGCTAGAACGCTTCATGGATCAGAAGCTGAAAAATTATTCATCAGGAATGCAGGTTAGGTTGGCATTTTCGATTGCGATTAGGGCAAAAAGCGACATACTTCTTATCGATGAAGTGTTAGCTGTTGGAGACGCAGCCTTTCAGACTAAATGTTTTGATTATTTTTATGCTCTTAAGAAAACAAGCACAACAGTAATATTCGTTTCGCATGACAGGACTTCCCTTGAAAGATTTTGCGAGAGAGGTGTACTGATTAACGATGGAGAAATGCTAGAATATGGAGATATTAGTAAAGTATTAAAAAGCTATAGCAGCATAGTCTTGAATGAACTAGATAAAGCAGACACCAATTCCAATAAAGATCAATCTTTAACCAAGGCGACACCTGTACATGCAGAAATACGAAACACAATGGTAATAGATAGCAGTAGTAAACAAAAAAGAAAATTTTCTTTTGGAGAAGATATTATCGTGTCTTTCGACATAAGAGCACTTACTAATTTATCTAATCCCGTTATTGGGGTCACTATATGGCAAAAAAATGTAAACAAAGCCATATATGCAACCAATACCCTAATTGAAGGAATTAATAAAACAGGAATTTTTAAAAAAGGTGAAACTATAAAGTTTTCCTCAAAACTGCCCAAATTATTAAACGATGGGGAGTACTTCGTTGAGCCAGCTATAGCGAATGAAGCAGCCACCGTTCAGTATGATCAAGTTGACAAAGCAAGCACATTTTTCGTTAACGGTAGTAACAATCCGCATTCAATAATTGCAAATTTTGGCTCCATCAATATAAAAAAGGAGATAAAAAATGTCTAAAAGTGCAGTGGCTTTAGGTGAAAAGGGTGAAAGAATGGTTCCAGAAATTCATGAGGGTTTATTGATATATAGCGAACATTATATTAGATATATCGCCGGCCAGGAATTAGTAAAAGGCAAGACGGTGCTAGACATAGCGAGTGGTTCGGGATATGGAACTAAAATATTAGCAGAAACTGCAAAAAAAGTTTACGGAGTAGAGATTGATAAAAAATCTGTGGAATATGCCCAGAATAAATACGGCGCTTCTAACATTGAGTTTAAGGTTGGAGATGGGGAAAACATTCCACTGCCCAATGAGTCTGTTGACGTTGTAATTACATATGAAACAATCGAACACATAAAAAATTACAAGAAATTTGTCGAGGAGATGAGTAGAGTTTTAAAGAAAGATGGCTTAGCAATAGTGTCCACGCCAAATGATCTAGAGTTTGCCGAGGGAAATCATTTTCATTTACATGAATTTGCTGAGAAAGAATTGAATTATCTGCTAAAAAACAAGTTTAAAAATATAAAATCTTATTACCAGGCAACATGGAAATATGTGGCTCTCGGTTCTAAGGATGAGCTGAATGCTAGCCAATTAATGAATAAAACTATACTTAACCACGCTCCCGTTAAACCAAAAGAGTACCTATACTTTTATTTATTATGCAGTAATAGGGAGATACAAGAGAATATTGAATACATTGGAGCATTAGGTGAGCATTATAGCGAAAGATACTATATTGGCCAGAACATGCAGCATGAAAAAAATATTGAGAATTATATAACAGTACAAAACGAACTAAAATTACTTAACACTGAACTAATTAGTAAAAATGATATTTTAAACAAAAATATAGCTAAAATTCAGAAAGAAATTTACGATATAACAAAGTCAAAAGGCTACATTTACTTAAATAAGGTAAGAAGTATTAAGAATAGAATTATTAACAAATAATAAATCAAGACATGACTCTAAAACACAAATCTATACCCTCATTTACTTCATTCAAATACAATGCAATGTATAGTAGCGCATTTAAATATCTGAGAATTAAACGCAACAACAGTGTCAATATTGCCGTAATAGTACATCTGTATTATTTTGATTCATGGGAATTGATAAAGAATAAACTAAAACTTATTGATCCAGATATTTTTGATTTATTCATCACTATTCCTACCAGTAATTTACAATTTGTAGATATTATTACCGCTAATTTTAATAACGCATACATAGTCCAGGTCCCAAATATGGGTAGAGATGTTTTGCCATTCATTATGATTATGGAGTTGATTAAGAAGAATGGCTACACGAGCTTTTTAAAAATTCATTCTAAAAAATCTACCCACAGAACAGATGGTAAAGATTGGAACATGAAAATTTTGGATAATCTAATCCCAAATAATCCCAAAATAATTTCAAATATTACAACTACACTAGGGTTGGGGAGTACTGGTATTATCGGGCCCGCGGATCAATACCTACCTTTAACAATAAATTTCGAAGCAAATGGTATGCATATGACAAGAATAATAAAAAATATTTATTCTAAAAAAATATCACATGAGATACTTCAGGAAAAAAGAAACGAATTCGGTTTTTTTGCTGGGACAATGTTTTGGGGCAGAATAGATGCAATTGACAAAGTACTATCACAAAACATTAAATTACGAGATTTTGATCGAGAGCGTGGGCAAATAGATGGAACATTTGCCCACGCTCTCGAAAGAATTTTTAGTATTGTTCCGGAAATTGAAAATAAGAGTATGTATCAAGTAGATAATCAAAAATTAATAAAAATTAGCTATATATCTGATAATATTCCAGACTGGTCGGATGTATATATTGGAATCAATAGCTAGTTTCTTTTATTATGCTCTAATGAATATTTTTCTCTAGAATGAATATCTGAGAAATACCTAAAAGCAAAATACATTCCAGCCCTATTGGCTATATTATATAGTGGTGATTCTACTAGCCACACGAATTTAGACCAGCCTGAATAGTCTCTATCTTTTAGGATAAATTTCCAATCATAGTAAGTAGGCTTAATCCACCCTAAAAATAAGGATCTTTTACTAGCACTTCTATTAATATTTACAGTTTCTTGAAGCCCAATATATTCATCAAATTTTCGATGGAAATATTCTCTTGCGGTATATTCATTAGAGTGCCACACTTCTCCTCGGGGCGCATAAACCTTGATATAGCCATTATTTTGCATATCTTCCGCCAATGCTTGATCTTCAGCATACTTAACATCTCTAAAAGGAACCTTTCCTATAAGTATTTCTCTTCTAACGGCAGAATTTACATCAGAAAAGAAGGTATTTGGTTGATTTGTGTCACAATTGCTTATTAATGATTTTGACCGATAAATAACTAATGAATCAGGCCCCCCAATTCCTCCAAATGCTGTAACAACCTCACGTTTTATCGTTGCAGCTACGTTAACTCGAGGTACTTGTTTCCCAAATACGCAGCCTATCCGAGGGCTTAAATAGAAAGGTTCAATCATATTTGCCAGCCAGTGTTCATCTTTAGGAGTCGCATCCTGTGTTAGAAAAAGTATGAATTCTCCTTTAGCAATATGGGCTGCTTTAGACCTGGTTGAGCCATGACTAAACTCTGAGTTAGGTATTTGCACTAACTTAATGCGGTCCTTGTAACCATTTAGGATATGCATAGTGTCATCATTTGATCCTGAATCAATCACCAATATTTCTAGCCCATAGTTTTTGGGAAGTTGCTGATGAATAATAGAATCTAAGCATTCACCCAAGTAACGCTCACCATTATATGTGGGAATGAATACAGTTACGTATTTATTGGAGGCTTTTGACATATTTCCAAGTCTTTCCAATACCTTCATCTAGCGATATTTCGGGATTTATATTAAACTCATTTAAAAATCTACTTATATCTAGGACACTTTTGTCTACAAAAACTAACGGCTTATCTAGATATTTTTTTTTCGGAATAATACCGCTAGACTTTTCGATGGCGTCTACAATTTGATTTACGGATTCTCCAACACCACTTCCAAGATTATACACATCATATTTTGCATCAGACGCAAAACTTCCTGTGATCATTCTTATTAAGTCATCAATATATATATAATCACGAGACATTGATCCGTCGCCAAATATTGTTATAGGATCATTGTTGATAAATTTATTAATAAAAATAGGTATTACACCTTGTGTGCCTTGGATATTTTGTCCTGGACCATATGGGTTTGCAACTCTATAAACAATATAGTCTAGGCCATGCGTAAATTTAAAGTATCTTAAGTAGTTCTCGATTGTTAGCTTGCCAATGCCGTATGGAGATCTAGGGCTAGGAACGATTGTCTCACTTATAATATCAGTTTCAACATCTCCATAAATAGTACCCCCAGAGGAAAGAAATATTAACTTTTTTACCCCTTGTTCTGCACAAAGTTCAAAAAGCTCAATACTACCCCTAACATTTGTGTCTATGTCAATAAAAGGATCATTTGCCGAAATTGCCGGATTTGTTGACGAAACCAGGTGAAATACATATGTCGCTCCAGCTAAAGCATTGGCTAGGTCATCACGATTAAGAAAGTTGCCCGATATGACAGTAACGTTATTCAATTCATGAAAAGGTTTCAGAGTTGATGTTTTATAATCCGAAAACTTATCAAAGGCTACAATTTTACCCTCAAAAGTTTTTGAGAGTGAAGTAATGAGATTTTTGCCAATAAAACCATTACCTCCCAGTACAACTATCTTATTCATGTTTTCTAGTCTCTCTTTCAACAATAGTAACAAATTTATTACCAGAATCCGCCCAAGTAGAAGTTTTAACACTGTTTGCTGCAGACTTGGCATATTGTATTATGTCAGGCCTCAATACTACCTCTGATAATTTATTAGCAAGTGATTGGGGGTCGGCTTTTGAGTATGCGATATACTTATTATTTGAAACTAATTTGTTGTTGTCTCCATCATTAACTACTGGTATGGTTCCACTGCCCAGTAGTTCTAGGGGTAGGAGCGACATATTAGTGAGGGAGATGACCAGCCCTACTACGCACCTGTTATATAAACCATTAAGTTGATCAAGCTCCAAAGTTTTTAAATTATTATAAGCAAATGGTATATCGTAATTAGAAACATCCCACCCAACTAAATTAATTTTAAAATTTGGGTGTTTTCTGTGAAAGATATCAAGTGCCATAATTGCTAGCTCAAAACCACGTCGTTCAGTGTACGGCCTTACATAGCAGAATATCTCTTCACGCGATTTGGCGTTATCATAAGAATATAGCTTTTCATCAGATCCAAAATCAAAATAATCCGTATCCATATCAAAATCGTTATGAAGTTTTGTTGCCAGCCATTTTCCAGCCGTTACGCCATAGAAGCCAAACCTATAAGTATTCTCGGCTAATTCAAAAAGGCTACTTGCTGGATAAAAATATGGCTCAAAATCTTGAACGAAATAAAATCTTTTCGTATTATTTTTCGTATTATATAAAGGATATGCAGTTTCCCAGCTAGTTGCAAATGTTCCATCAGCAGGCTCCATTTTATTGTCTTCGAGCAACCACTCCATGCTTGCCTTCAATTCGGGATAGGAGTCGCCCATTGCGCGCTTAACATCAGATATTTTGCTTTTAGCACCCTGACTATATAGATATATTCTGCATTCATGACCAGCATTTTCGAGATATTTGATAAACCTATATATATTTAGGTGGCCACCGCTACCTTTTCCTGGTGGCGGCATAATCCAGTTAAAGTGAAGAGTTTTTTTATCAGCTCCTCTCCACATGCTTCTTTTTTCTAGCAAATTGACACTAATGGCATCTTCATAGCGTACACAGGTATATATGGGGTCTTTTTTGGTTGTTTTATTGGCTAGTTTAGTTGTTCTATTATGCTTTATCTTTTGAATATGCTGCAAAGATTTAATACCAAAATTCAATACCCCTTCTTCTCTGAGTACTTTTGAACCCAATCTGGCTTTTTGAGTAATTTTTTTAGGACTCATCAATCAGTTAATTGTACACCGTAAGATGGATTGTATCAATTAAACATTGAACAAAAAGTTTAATATCTAAATTGCTGGTCCTAGTGATAGATTATTTATATTGTAAGTGCTTAAAGTTATAATTAATGGAACAGAATTATTATTGCTAGATAGAAGCGAGTTCCAGCTGGAATATGCCGATTTAGAGCCTAAGTTAAGCTGATAAACTGCTGCTTGGCCAGCTTGAATAACGTTTGTACTTCCATATTGACACCTAGCAAGGTTTAGATAGGGGAATAAACTGGGTTGATAGTTTTGTGAAGTAGTGATGCTTGAAAAAACTTGCCCATAACTCAGTAATTGAGCTGGACTTAATGCATAACATCCGTACCTATCCATCAGGTATACTTGATTATTCTGAGCATTATATAAATATTGAGATAATGCTCCTGAACTCCTTGGGTAGTATTGGTCAAGTAAGCTGGAAGGGAATACTTCAATATTGTTCCATTGGTAACCATATGCCAAGTATTCATCACCGCTAGGTATTGGAATTCTTGTATTGTTATATATAACATATACTGCGGCATCTCCTGGAGAAGAAACAACTTGCCCATTTCCTAGCTTAACTCCACCAAATGTTAATGATGACAATACGGAACTGTTTAAAATGCTTAATTGATTTAAATTTAGTCCAAGAATATTAAAATCACTATAAGAGGGTATTGGCTTAAATATTCCATTTTCAAAAAACCAAATAGTTTGGAGATTTGTTACTTTTATTAAATTTGATAGTGGGCTATTTGAATTTGTAATTTTATTTAACAATGAAAGCAGATTTTGGTCTGCCGTCTGCGAGGAAAAGCTTCCTAGGGCGGAAGGAACAAGTAGTTTGTTGTTTGTATTTAGTAAATAGGTGCTACCAATGCCATTATTTAATAAGCAATTATTTAAAGTCATAGTTGAGTTAATGGGGGCAATATAGCTATTATCGGCGATTGTATATTCGGGCGTGTTAAGTGCCCCAGCGAAACCCCAGCAATTATATATATCCTGGCTAGAAATGGAGTAGTAGGATCCGTTAAGCAATAAATATACGTTTGGGCTACTGTTTGGTTGGATTAAAATCTCTCTATTTGTATAAGGAGCTCCTGATGGAATGGTTCCTGCAATAGAACTGCTAATCGCGGAATTTTGATTGGAGGGATTTAAGTTTGTATATGTTGAGTAATCAAATATTATTCTTTTTTGCCCTCCGCTCACTACAAATGCATTATTTGTTGGAGTGGTTACATAATTAGATAAATTTGAGCTTCCATTAATTGATGCAATGAAGGTGATTGGTAAATAAGAAATATTTGCTGCTGAAAAACCGAAGTCATTAAATTGTTGCATACTTGTGACGGTGGATTTAGTGCCTACGCCAACTAGATACACCGCCGCAGAGGGAGGGGCTTGAATTAAGTAGCTTAAAGTCGGACTAACTCCATTTACTGAGACAGATGGGGTGGTTATTGCATCTACTCGTGCCTGGCTAAATGTCATGATTGATCCTGGACTAACTCCATAGTCTTGTAGCATGGCCATTGTTGGAACTGCAATTTTATATCCGTTTACAAATAGGTATACCGTATTCGATGTAGAAGATTTAAAAGCATAAGGGACTATTGTTCCACCAAACCATTGAGAATAATAATATACAAACCAGTAGCTGCCAGAATAGTATTGATTTGAGCTACCAGGGAATACATGTGGCGTATAACAGTAAAGGCTTGCTGTTGATGCATTTGGAATTATAAAATTTGCATATGCCGTGCCCGAATCATCTTTAAAAGTTACGTTACTGCCAGGTAAAAGAGCTGCACTGTAATATCGTGTTGCTCCATTGCAAGGATAGCTCGCCGGCGTATATCCCCAATAATTATTTCCAATACTTAGTTCATAGTCGGTTCTTAATTGCCAGGTTCCATTATCAACTTGATTAAAAAAACCTGGATTACTACATCCACCAGAATCTGGACAGCCATATCCCATAGCATATGTTAACTGTGATGATGTGGGGTTTGGGGTAGTCACCAATGATTCCTCTTTTTGCATGGTCGCTAAAATTATTTGGGGGTTAATGCCGTACGCTTGAGCAGAATCATAGATAATTTGTGCGGCTACTTGTGTGGTACCACAAGAATAGTATTTGGCATAAAATGCGTAGTTAGATCCCGTTGAACTACCACAGTTTTCTACATCCCTAAAGTTTACTAACCCACTGTTCTTGCTGACTAAAAAATTTTGGATGTCTTGTGCTGTCATAGTAAAACTTGCTCTATAAATGGAGTCATCCATTAAATGATTTGTGTAATTGAGAGATTCAGCACTTGCTTTTGGTGGGATAAAAATAAATATACTAACTATAAATAATGTGAAGCCCAGAACTACAATATTTTTTTTTAATTTATTCATATTGATTATATTAGAATTTAACAGGTATTTGTACCTCATTTATTTCTGAACCATCATTATTTAGACTGTAGATATCGAGCCTGCCAGAATCATTATGCGCTGGAAAACTAATAGTTGCAGAGAATTTATGGCCAGAAACATTTATCAAACCTTGTGATATAACGCCTGCGCTATTATCAATTAGACGGTAATTAATCTGGTTTAGAGATGAGGTGCCACAAATTGCATAACCAGATTTAATAATTGAATTTAGCGCGGGGCTTTTTACTGAAATTACTCCAGACTGAGATTGAATTAGTTGGTTAGAGCTAGACATATTTGTGCAAGAGCTAGTATTAGTAGATGTTCCCTGATTTGAAGCATTAGAGGGTGTTATTTTCTTAGGAACTACATTGTTAGCTTGTGTTGGTTTGATTTGTTTAATAGTCGCCACGGGTTTAGTTTGGACTATAACATTAGTTTTATGATGTTTATAATATATAAAGAATACTATTCCTATAACCAATAGTAAAATTACCATAATGGCTATCCACTTTTTTTGATTTTTCTTTATATTTGTCATAGTTTATTTTTAGCCTATATAATTTATATTAACACAAATTTGTGATTATTTACAGGTTAAACCAACAGAAATTTTTTCAATGTGACCATTCTTAATTCTTGTAGGAATAAATGAATCGCATATTACAATATTTCTAATGCAGATTAGTCATGCGCTCTAAGTAAGTCATAAAGGTAAATTCCATAACCAGATTTTTTCAATGGTTCTGCAATTTGACTAATCTTATTCGCATCAATAAAACCTTGTCTAAATGCCGCTTCTTCAATGCAGCCGACCTTAATCCCGGTTCTTTTTTCTATTACTCTTATATATTCGCTCGCATCATTCATTGACTCGAACGTTCCAGTATCTAGCCATGCCGAGCCACGGTCCATAGTTTGAACTTTTAATTTCCCCAGCTTTAAGTATTCTTCATTGATGGTAGTAATCTCAAGCTCACCGCGTTCACTAGGCTTAATATTCTTAGCAATATTAACTACATCATTATCGTAGAAATATAAGCCAACTACTGCGTAGTTAGATTTAGGTTTCGATGGTTTTTCTTCTATAGATACGGCATGACTATCTTTATCAAACTCCACTACTCCGTATCTTTCAGGATCAGATACCTCATAAGCAAAAACTATGCCGCCTTCAGGGTTAACGCATTCTTTAAGACTTTTACCAAAGCCCTCTCCATGAAAGATGTTATCTCCAAGTATGAGTGCTACATTATCGTTCCCTATAAAGTTCTCACCAATAATAAATGCCTGTGCTAATCCATCAGGAGAGGGTTGAGCTGCATATTCTAGATTAATTCCAAGTTCACTACCATTTCCTAATAATCTCTCAAACTGTGGCTGATCATCAGGTGTGGTAATGATCAAAATATCTCTAATTCCGGCCTGAATAAGCGTACTAAGAGGATAATAAATCATTGGTTTGTCATATATAGGCATAAGTTGCTTAGATATACCTTTGGTTATTGGATAAAGTCTTGTGCCTGATCCGCCAGCTAAAATAATACCTTTCATTTTGAGATCTCCTTATCTATATATTTCTTAAGTTCTTGTTTCCAGTCATTAGACCTAAAGCCAGTATCATGTATTTTGTCCAAACTTAAAATACTGTTTATTGGTCTAGGCGCAATTCCGTCTTTGCCTTTGTAGTATTCGTCTGTAGTGATATCTGTGACCGTATTTTTAATGCCCATCATTTCGAATATAGTCCGTGTAATGTCGGCCCAGCTAACTTTTTCTCCATCATTGGTTAGGTTGTATGTCCCATAAGGGGATTTGTCTGTCAGCAGAAAATCTATGGCTCGCACAAGTTCGCTAGTAAAGGTTAGCTTTCCGATTTGGTCTGAAACCACTGTTGGATTTATTCCTTTGGAGCCTAAATTCATCATTGTCCTAACAAAATTATTTCCTTCGCCGATAACCCAAGAGGTTCTTAGTACATAGTTTTTCTTAATCTGAGAAACTGCAATGTCTCCGGCTGCTTTGCTTGCACCGTAAACACTTAGTGGGCTGAAGGGTTCATTTTCATCATGAATTTCGGTATTCCCATCAAAAACATAATCTGTAGAGATGTGCAGCAAAGTTAGGTTATTTTGAGATGAAATTTTTGCAAGATTTGCAGGACCAATTGCATTTATTTTCCAGGCATTTATTCGTCCTTCTTTCGTTTCTGCACCATCGACATTTGTATATGCTGCAGCGTTCAGTATTATTTTATATTTTGACCAGTCAAATAATTCTAGCTGTTTAAGGTTTGTAATATCCAACTCTTTATAGTCTACTGCAGTAGCACTAGGATATTTTTCTTTTAGGGCCGTTCCAAGCTGACCATTTGATCCAATTATAATTATTTCTTCTTGATTCATTAAAACTCCATCGGCGATACGTCTTTTAGCATAGGATTAGACTTATCTTTTTCTGAAACTATTGAGTCTTTTTTGGTTATTGGCCATTTAATATTCAACTCAGGATCAAATAAATTGACTGATCTATATTGTGCCGACTCTGACCAGTGTTCGTTAACTAAGTAGGTATAATTAACATTCTCTTCCAATGTTTGATAGCTGTTTGCAACTCCTCTTGGAACAAATACTGCTTTTTCTGGAGTAAGCTCCATAGTTAACACCTGTCCAAAACTAGGTCCCTTTCTTATGTCTACCCACGCACAAAATACTTTGCCATTAGCTATAGAAATATATTTCTCCCAAGGCTCCGCATGTAATCCTCTTATTGCGCCTTTGTCTTTATTGAAAGAGAAATTATTTTGAACAATTTCAAACGAAGGAAGCCCAAGTGCTTCTAATTTTTCTTTTTGATAATTTTCTTTAAACCAACCTCTGTTGTCGGAATGAATAACTAGGTCAATCTCATAAAACCCTGGAATAACCGTTTCCTTAACACTCGGAGGAGTAGGCATTATCTTCCCATGCCTTTATATTTCTGCTCAGTCTCATTTTTTTGAGGCTTCCACCAGCCCTCATTTTCCTTATACCATTTAATCGTTTCTTTAAGACCTGATTCGAAATTGGTGAATTTGGGTTGCCAGCCGAGCTCATTTCTAAGTTTGGTTGAGTCGATGGCATATCTTAGATCATGTCCAGGTCTGTCGTTAACATGATCATAGTCACTTAAGTCTTTGCCCATATTTTCAAGAATCATTTCGACAACTTCTTTATTGTTCTTTTCGCCATCAGCGCCTATTAGATAGGTTTCGCCTATTTTGCCTTTTTCTAGAATTGCTAAAACTCCCGAGGAATGGTCTTCGGTATGAATCCAATCCCTTACATTTTCACCATTTCCATATAGCTTAGGTTTTCTTCCCTCTAGAACTTCGGTAATTTGTCTCGGTATGAATTTTTCAACATGTTGGTATGGGCCATAATTATTTGAGCAATTAGATATAGTGGCCTGAACTCCAAAACTTCTAACCCAAGCTCTTACAAGCATGTCAGATGCTGCTTTTGTGCTGGAGTAGGGACTAGATGGATTGTATGGTGTTCGATCGGTGAATTTAGCTGGGTCATCAAGCTCAAGATCGCCATACACTTCGTCTGTAGAGATGTGGTGGAGTCTTTTTCCGTGGTTCCTGACGGCTTCAAGAATCTGATAGGTTCCAATAATGTTTGTATTAACGAAAGGCCATGGCGAGTGAAGGGAATTGTCGTTATGCGATTCGGCTGCAAAATGAATTACCGCGTCACAATTCTTTACAGCTTCATTAATTGCATCGGCGTCGCAAATATCTGCCTTTATAAAATCAAACTTTTTAGGATCTAAGCCTTCAATATTTGCTTTGTTTCCTGCGTAGGTGAGATTGTCGATTACAGTTATGTGCCAGTCTGGTCTTTCTCTGTAAATATAATGAACAAAGTTTGACCCAATAAAACCAGCTCCTCCAGTAACAAGTATCTTCATTAATCTAATTATAACAGTCTAAATATCTTGAGTCTAAATATTTTTATTAATAATTAAATTTACTTTATCTACAAATTTGTTTAATAACTCTTTTTTATCTGCTTCCGCGTTTAAGCGTATTAAAGGTTCGGTATTAGAAGGTCTAACGTTTAGCCAACCACCATCAAAGTTCACGGTTAGTCCATCAAGATCATTTTGAGGAAATTCCTTGAATTCATCTGCGATCTTAGAAATAATGGTAGATTTGTCTTCGATCTCGAAGTTGGTTTCTTGAATGCTGCAGTATGCCTTTCTAAATGGTTCTACTAGTTTTGAAAGAGGCATTTTGCTACTGGATAATATATAGAGTCCAATAATTGCTGCTATCAAACCGCTGTCTGCCATGAAGTTATCCTTAAAGTAGTAATGACCGCTATGTTCTCCTGCGAAAATTGCGCCGTATTTTCTCATATCAGACTTAATAAAAGAATGGCCAACCCTAGTTCTAAATGCTTTTCCACCATTCTTTTCTATAGTATCTTTAGCGGCAAGACCACATATTGCGTTATATAGAACAGTAGAGCCTGGGTTCTCCTTAAGGAAATATTCAGATAATAGGGCTGTCATTACGGTACCACTTAGGGCTTCACCTTGTTCATCAATTAAAACAGCTCTGTCTCCATCCCCATCAAATGCAATTCCAGCGTCAAGTGACATATCTTTTATCTTCTTTTTTATGTCGACAATGTTTTTTTCTTCTAATGGGTTGGCGATATGATTTGGAAAAGTGCCATCCAGTTCAAAATACATTTCTTCAACTTCAAAGGGTAGATATGGCTCTATTTCGGGGAATATTTTTCCTGCCATTCCATTGCCGGCATCGACAGCAATCTTCAATGGCCTTAATGAACTGCTATCTATGAAATTAAGCACATGTTCTACCCAAGCTTCACTTACATCTTTCTGACTAACTGTTCCGGTTTTTGATGAAGCCTTAAATGAACTACTAATTACTGCATCCCTTATGTCGAATAGTCCAGATTCTTCACCAATAGGCTTGGCTTCTTCTCGGCAGAGCTTAATTCCGTTATATTCACCTGGATTGTGGCTAGCCGTAATCATAGCGCCACCGGCCAGTTTAAGGCTGCCAGTTGCGAAATAAATCATATCGCTCGTTACTTCTCCAATATCTATAACGTCACGGCCCTGAGCGACTAAACCCTTTATTAAATTGTCTGCTAGATTTTTTGAGTCTGGTCTCATATCTCTTCCAACAGCAACTGTTCCTTCGTTAGGTAAAAAGTCGGCAAATGCTTTTCCAATTTTTTCTAATACCTCATCACTCAATTCGGATCCAACTTTGCCCCTTATGTCATAAGCTTTAAATATATTTTCCATTCTAGCCTCCTATTTTATAACCTTCTTTATGTAAGTCTTCATTGCATCATTGAATTCTATGATTGAAAATTTTGATACCGATTTGCTAACCTTCAAGTAATCGAAACTCTTGGAACTGAATTTGTTTACTGCAGAAATTAGACTCTCTTTGGTTAGTTCACTGAAGAAAACTCCGTTAACGTCTTCGATTACGTAATCCAAAGGCCCACCTTTATCGTAGGAAATAACTGGAGTTCCGGTAGCCATAGCCTCAACAGGTGCAATGCCAAAATCTTCAGTGTCAGTCGGAAAGATAAAAGCTTCACTCGTCTGATAGGCTTGAACTAAATCTTCATTATCGGCTCTATCTATAAATTTAATGTTTTTTCCGGCACTAGCTACCAATTTATCATTTTCGGGTCCATCACCAATAACCGTCAATTCTTGGTTGAGTTCTTTAAATGCGCTAACTGCGAGGTCAACTCTTTTATAGGGAGTTTGTCTTCCTGTAATTACGAATCCTTTTCTGTTTTTTGAATCGTTAAATTTAAAGTCTTCTAGGTTGACTGGAGGAAAAATAACCTCACTATCTCGATCATAGTATTTCTTTATCATATTCTTTGTGTGAGTCGAGTTAGCTATTAAATAGTTGGGTCTAGTCGCTGCTTTTTTGTCCCACATTCGCATTGGCCCAACTAAGGCTTTGAGGCCAATTCTAGCTAGCCAGTCAAATGCTCCAAAACCAGGATTCTTTAAGTACTCCTCGTATCTACTCCAGTAATAATGAGTAGGCGAGTGTATATAGCTTATGTGAATTGTATTTTTACCAGTTTTAATGCCTTTGGCTTCAGCTCCCGAAGAACTTATAACAAGATCATATTTATCTAGATTCAGATTACTAAAATAAATTGCCCTAAGCACGGGTAGGAATTTCTTAAGATTGGTTGGTAGTTTCTGAAGCCATCCGGTTCTTACGTCAGCATCTTTGAACCAATCGATCTTGTTTGGGCTGTACTGAGATGTATATATAGGTGCACTAGGAAACATTTTGTGTAGTTCTAGCACAACTCTTTCGGCGCCACCAATACCAGTTAGCCAATCGCAAACAATGGCAACTTTCATATCCTCTATTTTTTTCAATTTACTAGTCTCCACTGCCATAAATAACAGTTCGGACGGTCTTAAATAGGATTACTATATCGAACCAGAAAGTCCAGTTCTGTACGTAGTAGATATCTAGCTTTCTTCTTTCTTCAAAATCAATATCTCGGCGGCCAGAAACCTGAGCAAGTCCCGTTAGGCCTGATTTAACGCTCAGTATGGTGTGTCTTTTGCTGTAGAGAGATAATTCCTCGGGCACCAATGCTCTAGGTCCTACGAGGCTCAAATCGCCCTTTAGGACATTAAATAGTTGAGGTAGTTCATCTAGGCTTGTTCGTCTAAGGAATTTGCCAAATGCAGTAATTCGAGGGTCATTATCTAGTCTGTCGCCATTATCTCTATATTTCTTCCCATATTCTGGGTGACCCATTTTTTCAAAGGCCTGTTCAGGAGATAGTCCTGAATATTTTTGATTCATGGTTCTGAACTTAAACACGCCAAATTTTTGGTCGAATCTAGTTAGCCTAGTTTGCCTGAAGAAAATAGGCCCACGAGATGTAAGTTTTGTGATGAGTGCAATAATTACCATAAAGGGGAGAGCGATGAGAAGAATAATAAGTCCTGCGAAAATATCAAAGATTCTTTTAGCGACACGGCCCCA
>Ga0194045_1000210_pt1 | contig 18714 bp, 18 predicted proteins | sample JunL6211m_MetaG_FD_161686 | JGI IMG/M metagenome (GOLD analysis project Ga0194045, IMG submission 161686) | Anoxic zone freshwater microbial communities from boreal shield lake in IISD Experimental Lakes Area, Ontario, Canada - Jun2016-L626-11m | ecosystem: Environmental > Aquatic > Freshwater >...
CAGCATGGCGTAGTGGTAGCTTTCGTTGCCGTACGCTCAAGAAGCTCTTAGAACATGGAGGAGCCAAGCAACAGACCATGGAGTTCATGGACGAGCATCCGGTCATTCGATCGATTCTCGAATACGATCAGTTTTTTAAACAAGCATTAGCAGGAGGCTAATCACAATGGACAACCAACTACTATCCACGCTCAAGAAGCTAAGAATGTCTGGCCTAGCCAGTACGCTCGAGATCCGACTTCATGAAGCGGCCACCACCGGTTTGAGTCATCGCGAATTCTTGGAGCTGTTACTTCAGGATGAGATGCTGCTGCGCAATGATCGATTGATTAGCCGTCGGGTAGCATTGGCAGGCTTTCGCGATACCAAACGACTTGAGGACTTTGATTTTAGCTTCAACCCATCGATCAAGAAGAGCCAGGTCTTTGATTTAGCGACATGCCGATTCATTCGCGAGCGACGCGACGTGCTTTGGGTAGGGCCGCCCGGAACGGGAAAAAGTCATTTATGCCAAGCGCTGGGGCTCAGTGCAATTCGTTGTGGTATGACGGTCTACTACCGATCGATCTTCGACACCGTGCGAGACTTCTTGCATGACGAAGCGATGGAAGGACACGACCGTATCTTGCAACGTTACTTAAAGCCTGATTTACTCATCATTGATGATATGGGGATGAAGCAACTGCCAAAGCGATCGGGTGAATATCTCTTTGAGATCATCATGCGTCGACATGAACTGAAATCGACGATGATGACCAGCAACCGCCCACTAGAAGATTGGGGCAAATTGATCGGAGATGTGCCCAGTGCGACAGCGATCTTGGACCGATTTCTGCATCGATCAGAGCTGTTTCAGTTAACGGGTAGAAGTTATCGCTTGGGATCAAGTGAAAATAATTCAAAAGGGGCCAAAGCGCCCACCGGGTCCGATGCCGATACAAAGACAGTAGACAAGGCATCAAAAGGGGCCAAGTCTTAGGTAGCAATCAAAAAATCAACTAATGGCCCCTTTTGAAGCGCTCATGAGTGGCCCCTTTTAAAGCGCCCACTGACAGCCCCTGGTCGGTGCTGTGTTTGCGAGTCTACTGCGTTCTCGATTGCCATCAAATGGGGGATAACTAACGGTACTGGCGAGTCTTGAATTTGGACGCACAGTAACGATAGGAAAAATGTAGATCATGGAAACCGACAATCTTTATCTTCGAATAGATGTCGTCGAATGGCAGAGGTTTGCACTTGTACCGTGGAGCTCTCTGTTGATGCAAACTTGCGAAGGGGATTTCGACTATGAGTTTTCGAATTAAAGTGAGTGAACTTGGCGTGCCATCGGGAACTTACCAATTTCCCCTCACCGGTTTGGGTGACGATTGGGTGAGCGATGCGCGTTGAACCGCAAACCAAATGCACATGACACGCCCTCCTGAGCTGGCGCGACGAAAACAGCGGTGGAGTGAGCAGATGACATTTGGCAAGTGCTCCAATTGACCAGACACCGACGTACTTAGAGATCCTGCAAATCGGATTTCTTGCTAAAACGTGTATATTAGTATTTTAGAGGGTATTCATCGCCGCAAAGACCGTGTCGCTGATTTGCATTTTCCAATGGAGCAATAGTGGGTAAATTTAGTCAAGGCATGCTCTTTGATTTAGAAGCAGCAGGCGACGCCGATGTCGCAAGATCGCTCTTGGATCAACTGCTTACTGACTCCAGACTCTATAAGGAGAGCGAGTCGTACAAAAAACTACTAGAGTTTGTCATCCGACTTCGCAACGTGGCACCATTCAACGCAATGTTGTTACAGCTTCAGAAACCCGGGCTTACCTATGCAGCTTCTGCTCGTGATTGGCGTGAGGAGTTTAAGCGTGGAATCAAGGAAGACGCACGGCCACTAATTATTTTGTGGCCATTCGGTCCTGTCGCAACAGTCTTTGATGTACTGGACACGTACGATCTAAGCAATCCTGAAAGCGAGACGCTGCCTGAGGAGCTGTCGGCCTTCTTTGCATCAGGGGAAATTTCAGAAACCAAGATCACCGGTTTTATCCCAAAACTCGAGAAGAAGGGAATTGACTGGAAATGGTTTGATAAGGGAGATGCTGATGCAGGTCGCATGCAAAAACTCGTCGTTCAGGAAGATCCGGCCAAGAATGATCAGACCCCAAAAAAGCAGAACGCTCTTCCGCGTTATCGGGTGAAGATCAACAAGAATCACTCTGCTGCCGTCCAATTTTCAACACTCGCACACGAACTAGCTCATTTGTGCCTCGGCCATCTTGGTCCCGACAAGACGCTCAACATACCGCGTCGGCGACCATTAAGGCACTCCGAGATCGAAATTGAGGCGGAAACTACTGCCTTCCTAGTCTGTGAACGCAATGGAATTAGAAGCAAATCAGAATCTTATCTAGCAAATTTCGTTGATATTGAATTCAAGGCCGAGAATCTAGACTTGTACCAGGTGATGAGGGCCGCGGGTCAAGTTGAAACGCTTTTAGACCTTACAACGCATACCAAATTTGACAAGCCTAAGAAGGCAGGAAATGAATCTGCCGACGCTGTCAAGCGAGACACGGAGGCTAATGAATGAACGCCAATGATGTCCGAAAATTCATTGCCAAAGGAGAAAGCGAGGAACTGGAGCTTAGGGTGAGCGCAAGCAACATTAACGAAGTTGTTAAAACAGCTTGCGCAATGGCAAACACCCGGCACGGACACATCGTAATCGGTGTTGAGGAACGTGCAAATCCAATTGACCCCGAGGAGAGCTTTCGTTTGGTTGGAATCCCAAAGTTACGAGATGTGCTTCAATAGCCTAACCGATTTGGCGCTTACCCTAGTTGCTATCTTCACCGTACATCTTTTTGAGAAGACTAGTTTGATCCTGCGTTAGCTGACGGCGTTTGGGCGTTCCCATAAAAACACTGAATGCAGTCTGCTGCTTCGTCAACTGACTTCGCTGTCATCGACCAACTGCAGATTACGAGCGAAGGCCGACCTACTGCGGATATCATTTTGACTGCGAGAAGAAGTTGAATTCACGCCTCACCGCAGTCGCCGTTCGCGCCCCAGGACGAACCGATATTTTCATAAGTACTTGCGCTCAGGACACGCCCTCATGTGCGAGTTCGTGAAGTCAAATCGAATGCTCACCTAGCGATTTCCATCGACGACTATCAAAGTCGCTCCGGGGAGACGGTCCCGATGTGCACACTCGCGTCGACGCCTACAGGTTTCTTAAATCGACCGTCTTGTGGCTGCTGCTAATTGATATTCTTTTGAGCGCAAAACAGATGATTAACACCACGAACGAAGAACTGATTTTTCGTGAAGCCGGGCGTCGCGTAAATCGCCTCTCCGAGATTGCATTCTTCCAGCAATTTGAAGTTTGAGGAGAGTTTGAAAACCTGAAGTTTGCCGCTTAGGTCTGCCAAAAAGACGTTATCGCCAACGATAATCGGTGAGCTCGAAAAGCCAGTATCGAATTGATGTTCCCACAGCAGCTTGGCGGTCTTGATGTCCAGGCAGGAGACCACTCCAAACCCTGTCGGAATAATGACCATGCCATTACTGGCCACAGGGCTGGCAGTATCGGGAAGCGATTCTTTCCATTGCCAGCGTATCCGCGAAGTATCAGTTGCAGCAGCAATATCTATTGCCGTCGCGGCAGAGCCTTCGCTGGCGACGACAACTATCCCTTCCGAATATGCGGGTGACGCAGCGACTTCGCCAGCTAGACAATCAACATGCCAAATCAACTTTCCCGACTTGGGGTCATAGCTATCCACAGATTTTGAGTTGGCTACGATGAGTTCACGCTTGCCCTTGGACTCGATCAATATCGGGGATGACCATGCTATCTCTTTGCGATCAACTTCCCACTCGATCTTTCCCGTCGCTAAGTCGAACGCGTAAAGCTTTGAATTGAGGCTGTGATCGAACTGCACAAACAACCGATCGCCATCATTCAGTAGTGATGACGCGTGACCATAGTGGTTCTTCGGAACACCCAAGTGCTTCGACCAAATCCTAATTCCCTTGAAGTCGACACATACAAGCTCGCCAGTCGCAAACACCGCAGCGATGAATCGCCCGTCGGTTGTCGGCGTTGAAGCTGCATAGCCCGTCTCGTCTAAGACCTTGGGAAGCGTTCCTTCGCTGGGTTCATCCTCCAGACCTTGAACGTCGTGGGTCCACAGCTGTTTGCCAGTTTCGGCGTCAATCGAATATAGCTGACGAGATTCTTCATCAGCGCCAGTCAAGTACACTTGGCTGCCCCAAACAATAGGCGAACTCATCCCTTGCTTTGGCAACGAGATCTTCCACTTGATGTTTTTGCCGGTCTTCGCATCGAAAATCAGTGGTGGGGATCTGTTGATCACAACACCAAGTCCACTTGGACCACGAAATCCAGGCCACTGGTTTTCCGATCCAATGCGTACCTCTTGCGCAAATAAGGGTTGGAGGAAGTTGCAAAGGACAACGATTGCTAGGGCACAACTCAAAGCGTAGGTTGGGATGTAGGTTGGGGCTCCAGTCCCGACCATCGTGCATTTAACGGGCCAGGAGACCCGTTCTACGAAAATCGTTCTATTGACCAACTTTGACACACTTCAACTCCGATTGGTCGCGTATCAAGAGCTTGCCATTCGATAGCGCGAGTGGTGCCCAGTTTTGTGTTGGTCCACCGATCCGACCAGCGATACCACTGTTGTCGCCACCGCCTTCACCTAATAGTTCGGCGGATTGAATGGACTTGAACTCCTTTGGGTTGGGCTCGATTATATAGAGTGATTTTTCACCGTCAGTTGCCAAGATCACACCATCGACCAAGATCATGCTTCCTTTGTTGAAGTTGGGTGCACGCCTTGTCTTCCACATGATCTCGCCCTTCATATTCATGCAAACCAGTCCGTCGCGACGATTGTTCGTTCCGTATTGAGCATAGAAATGTCCATCGTGAAAAATCGGTGGCTTGGTTTGATCGCCGAATTCCTCAGTCGTGAATAGCTCCTTGACCGCAAAGCCGCTGCTAGTCTTCTCGACTTGAATCATCGTGGCTCCCAGTTCATATCCACCAACAATCAAAAGTCGGTTTTCGCCAGCGTCGACAGCACTGGCTACTGAGATGTGACAATTCCATTTGTTGTATTCCCAGAGAATCTTGCCAGACTTGGGATCGATCCCCACTACCTTGCCAAGCTTGCTCTCTTCGGAGTTGCCGCGTCGGAACGGATTCGTAGACGGCGACACCATGACGATGTGTTCTTCACCAGCGATCTTGGCAACGCTTGGACTGACATAGCCGACATAGCCTAATGACGGCGTTTTCCAGCTCACCTTTCCACTAGCTTTATCATAAGCGACCACGCCAGCTTCTGGAGCTTGCGAAGCAACAATTAATAGGTCGCCATAAATGAGCGGGTTTTGCGTCACCGCCCAGATCGGAAAGCTACCAGGATCAGCAGGGCCTCGCCCCAATCCGCCACCATCGCTTGGTGGTTGGCCTCCGAAGTCAGCCCAAATGTTGGCCTTCCAAACAGGCTTTTGACTCTTGATGTTGAGGCAATGCAAGTCACCGTTGTGACCGCAAATGTAAATATGCTCGCCATCGATGGTAGGAACGCTTCGCGAACCTGGAAACATCACCGCACCGGGTGCATCGTAAGCGTACGACCAGAGCTCTTTACCATCTTCCAGACTCATGCAACGAAGGGTTTCACCAACCTTATCATCACGGTCCAGAAGATAAACCCTTCCACCATGAATCGCTGGGCCACCGAAACCTCGACCGACAGGCACCTTCCACAGAACCTCAGGGCCCGAATCAGGCCACTTGCGTGTGATGCCCTTCTCCGCAGAGGTCGAATTGCGATTAGGACCAAAAAACTGTGGCCAATCGTCCGCAAACGCAGTCTCTAAAGGCAAGCAACTTGTGCCAGCCAACAATGCTGAAAGTATTGAAAGTCTTAAGCTTCGATATTTCATAACTAATGTCCGCCTTTCATTAATACGATATGGATCTGGCTTGTTCTTTACTTGAAGAGGAGCTGCGCGAAGTCGGCCAAGTTTTGACGCCAGAACTGCCAGTTATGGCCCATGTCAGGCACTTCTGTGTAGATGACGTTCACTCCCACCGAATCCAGGTACTTCTTGAACTGCTGGTTTGTTGGGAGTGCCCCGAAGTCCGCTGTGCCGCATGCGATCCATAGAAGTTTGATCTTCTCGTTCGAGGTCTTGTCTAGCGCAGGAAACTGAGCTGGGATTTTGTCTTCTGCCAGACTGAAGCCTCGACCTCGAGTCGCAGGCCGGGTTAGCGGCCAAGTATTGAAGGCTCCACTGAAAGAGCCCAGCCATGCAAATGTCTCCAAATGATTGAGTCCGGTGTGCATCGATTCTGCGCCGCCCATCGATAGACCTGCCATGGCTCGGCCATTGGGTTGGGTTGAGACGTTGTATTGCTTTTCAACTTGAGGAATCACCTCCTCAAGTAAGATGCGAGTGTAGGTTGGCAGCATGTCGAGGTGATCGATATCTACCGGTCCAGCGGCTGTTCCGTACGCGTGAGGCATGACCACAACCATCGGCACTGCTTTGCCTTGATTGATTAGCGTGTCGAGCGTCACATTCGCCGCACCGTCGTCCAACCAAGCACGCGTGTCTTGTTGCCAACCATGATGCAGGTACAGTACGGGATACGATTCGCTACGCTTTGCGTCGTAATTGGGCGGAGTGTAAACGTAAAAATCGCGTTCATCGTTGGCAAGCTTCGATTGAAACACATGTTGTGAGACAACGCCGCGAGGTACGTTGGGGAGTGGTGACCATGGCATGTCGCCCGGAACGAGAACCGTATTCTGTCCAATCCGTCGATAAGGCGAACTGAATCGAGTATTGGAAGGATCGACGGTGCTCAATCCGTCGACATCAAAGCTGTAAGTATAAAGATCGGGTTTAAGAGTCGTGGAAGTTGCTGTCCAGACTCCAGTCCCGTCTTTGGTCATCGCCAGTGGTTCCCTCGTGATGCCTCTGACGTTGACTGCCTTAGCATTCGGGGCCATAAAGCGAAATGTCACCGTGCTGTCAGCGTTGACTTCCGGCGACCGAACAGGGGGTGTCCCGAACTGCGCGGATGCAACCGATCCGAGCACCACTACTAGAGCAGCCGAGATGCTCATAGCTCTTGCTGCTACCATCATACTTTTCGAAGACACCATCTGTTGAATCTCGCAATTTCGTAGGACGGGTCTCTAGGCCCGTCTGGGTTATTTAGATGAAATACGGGCCTGGAGACCCGTCCTACTGCTTACTTTGCTTTCACGTCGTAACAAAGCAGCAAGCCTTGGTCGCGAATGTAGAGTTTGCCATTAGCAATGATCGGGTGCGCCCACGCCATAGCAGTGCTTCGATCAGGTTGCTCAAAACGGGCGACTTCCTTGTAACCTTCTTTTGATGGTTCAATGAGAACGATCGGACCTTCCTCACTGCGAAGATAAAGTCTGCCGTCTGCAAAGAGCAAAGCTCCTTTCGGACCTTTTCGATCTCGCCACAAGATTTCGCCTGTTTGGAAATCGATGCATGTCATTATCCCGCCGCCGTTTCCACCATTGGCACCGTAAAGTGCTCCGTCGATGACGATCATCCCGCCGTGGTGGTTCTGCATACTCGTTGTGAAGTAGACTTCTTCCGCTTCGAACTTCCCATCACTGTTCTTCTTCAACTTCACCGCGCCGCCACCAGCGCCGTATGCGGAAGCTGCGAAGACGAGGCCGTCTTGATAGATCGGTGTCGAGCAGTTGATGCCCATCCCGTTCGATGGCTTGTTGTATTGCCAAAGCATCTCGCCTGTTTCCGCTGATACACCAACTAGTGCACTGGAGCTCATCTGCACGTATTGTCGAGATCCTTCGTGTTCGATGGCAATGACTGATGAATACGCTGCTCCAGCGCGGCTTCCACCACCGAAGCCACCTCGCCTGCCGCCACCACCTGCGTTGCCTGGAGGTCCAAATCCGCCGCCTGCCATCCCAAACGTACCTGGGTTGACTTGACCACCAACGAAACCTTGATCTGGGCTCCAAACTTGCTTTTTGGAATCCGTAAATGGTTCAGATGCACCAGCGTTGATGCGAATCGGCTTTAGGTCTTTATCGCTCGCGTTCTGAGGAAGAATCTCGATCGCTTTGATCGCAGGATTTTCAACTTGTTGCTTGAAGGTAATCTTCAGCTCACCATCGGTAATTTCGACTGGCACCGACTCGATGTACGCTTTTCGAAGGCCTCCAGCTTTTTGAAACGGGTCAAAGTCTTTGAATTCCTTGCCTTGGACCGTGAAACTGAATACCCGCTGCCCAGCTGCAGTGATGCCTTGATATGTTTCCGCAAAATGCAAGTTCACTTGGTACTTGCCATTAGGTAGCTTTTGATTGAAGCCAGTCATACCCCAATGCTCGCTGACGTACAGCGTTGGATCTTCGGTACCGGCAACCGCAGCAGCTTGCGCAGCGTTGTTGCCACGAGGCTGGCCACCGCGCGGCCCCCGTTCACCTTCGTTTGGTCGGTTTGCTGGGGCTGACGGGGCGTTTGGTGTTGCACTGGCAGCTGCGGCTGTTTTCCAGATTACTTCGCCCGTCGCCTTGTTGAGGGCAACCAACATTGCACCTGAAGCTCCAGGAGTGCAGATCACTTTGTCGCCATCAATGAGCGGTGATTCGCGGAAGTTCCACATGGGAGCTGTTCCACCAAAGTCATCCTTCAAGCTCTTTTGCCACAAGACCTTGCCATCTTTAGCGTCGAGACATGCAATTCGACCACTCATTCCGATGACAAAGAGGCGACTGCCATCGACGGTTGGCGTTCCACCTGGGCCTTCTTTCGATTGAGGTACATCTTGAGGCTGAGCATCACCAAGTGAACTTGACCAAAGTTCTTTGCCATCCGTCTCTGAGAGAGCCCAAACAATCTCTTTGCCTTCGCGATTACTGAGCCCGTAGAGCTTTCCGGCAGCAACTGCCGGCGCACTGTCACCTCCGCCGAGTCCTTCGATTCGCCAGGCCAATCGTGGTCCGCCTTCGGGCCATGCCTGAAGCAAACCAGTCTCGCTCGATGTCGCATTGCGGCTCGGGCCCTGCCATTGTGGCCAATCTTCAGCAAATGCCGTTTGACTCGACAGAACGAGTGCCAGGTAGCAAGTGATTCGACGCATAGCTTTTTGCCTCAGGGGAAGTTGGAAAGGGGTGAGGCCGCCAGTAGTTCGTTCCGCCTGGACAGGATGCCTCTAAAAAACTAATGCGAGATCGCTGAAATAGCGGGGCCAAAGAATTGTGGCAAACTTTTCGATTCTTTAGTTTGCGATTGCGGAGTCCGCAGCCAACTGCATTTGGCTAAATCGCGGATCGTCGGCCGGCGTGTGCCCCTTCACCACGATACTGGCTTCGCGATGGTTCAACAGAAACTCAATCCAGTCGATCCACGGGATCATCGGGGTGCCCGATTGACGGCTAACACTTTCGTTGAGAAACCGGTCTAGCAGAGCTTGAGATTGATCGAACGCCTTGACTGCTTCATCGGCTCGTCCCGCACGATGGTGGGCGATGGCGATCAGCGGATTGGCAATTCCTTTTCCGAACCATTCAGCGTCGTTTGACTCCTCCAAACGTTGGATTGCCTTATCAAGGTTGCCGGCGCGAAGGTGCGCCCAACCGGCAACATACAGGTTGGCGGCGTAGTACATCGACGCGTATTTGTGCTGAAGTTTCTTATTGGAACCAGACTTGTTCTCGACATCCAATAGCATCTGCTCAACTAAGGTGGCCAACTCAGCGGCCTTTTGTCTCGAAATATCTTCGACGAGCAGTGCGCGAGTTACCACGGAAGCTGGATCGCTGGTACCTAGCGGCTCAATTTCGCGTGTGATTCGTTCGTAAGCGTTGGACTGTCCTGCGAAGAACAGCAACTGAGGCACTCCCGATAGTTCCGCTTGCTGAGCTGAGCAACCTATCTCGACCGCTTGAGAGAAATCTTCTGCAGCTGCATCCCATCGTCCTAACTTGGCGTTAAGTCGCCCTCTCTCAAGCCAGACCAAAAAATACTTGGGAAGGATCTCGGTGGCTTCACTATACGATTTGTACGCCTCCGACCACCGTTGCGCGTCCGCGTGAACTCGACCTGAGGCAAGGAGAACTGTGGTTGTATTCAATCGCTGATTGAAGCCTTCCAATTCCTCGCGAGCCTTGTTAGCGGTCTCCTCGGCACTTCTCGCTTCGTTGAAGGCAATCACTTTCTCATCGCGTTCGCGAATGGCAACTTGAGCTTGCCACGCACTCACGATCGTTCCCAGCAACAATGCGCTCGTGATGGAAGACACCGTGGATATGGCGACTTTGTTGCGGCGTGCGAACTTGGTAAACCGGTACCAAGTCGATGGCGGGCAAGCGACCACAGGCTGATGCACGAGGAATCGCGACACATCTTCGGACATTGCCCCGGCTGTTGCGTATCGTCTGTTTCGATCCTTATCCAGGGCCTTCATGACGATCCAATCCAGGTCGCGTTTCATCGAAGAGACAAGCTTTGCATGATCAAGTTTGCGATTCGCCGCGACGGTGGTTGCTATTTGATTGTTGAGCGTACTTAAACGCGTGCTGGGGCGATGCGGCTCTTCCTCACGAATGATTCGGCGCAGTTCATCGAAGCCAGCACTTTGTAAACGATCCGAAGCAAACGGCGTCGTGCCGGTCAATAATTCGTATAGCAGAACGCCAAGGGAATAAATGTCACTTCGAGTATCAATGTCACCAGTACTCATGCCCGCTTGCTCTGGACTCATATATGCCGGCGTGCCAACCATGGAAGCGAAGCGAGTGTACATCGTCTTGATGGTCAGGCTCTGACCGATGGCTTTAGCCACGCCGAAGTCGATGACCTTCACAAGCGGATGGCCATCTTGCAGCGTGACCAAAATGTTCGATGGCTTCAAGTCTCGATGGATGATGCCTTTCTGATGGGCATGCTGCACCGCGTTGCAAATATCGACAAACAGCTTTAGACGCTCAGAAATATCGAGTTGGTGACCGTCACAGTACTCGGTGAGCGGTACGCCACGCACAAGCTCCATGACAAAGTAAGGCTGCGCCGATTCAGTGACACCCGCATCGTAGACTCGAGCGATATTCGGATGATCCATCAAAGCGATTGCCTGACGCTCCGCCTCAAAGCGTGTGAGGACCTCACGTGATTCCATTCCAGGTTTGATGATCTTCAGAGCAACACGTCTGCGAATCGGCGATTGTTGATCGGCAACATAGACCAGTCCGAATCCACCTTCGCCAATTTGCTCCATCAGCTTGTAGGGACCAATCATCGTTCCGAGAGCTTGTCCGGAGAATGAATGGTTCATGGCAACGTACGATTCGGTTTTAACATCGGCGAACGGGCGACCATCACTTGTGGCAACGATCGGAGTATCGACTGGATTGTCGGCTCGCTCGTGCTCGCGCAAAAGTGCAGTAACCGAGGCAAGCAAAGCCGCGTCCCCACGGCATGCTGATTCAATAAATGCTGTGCGATCTTCGATGGACTCGATGTCGAGGGCCTCTAAGAAGATCGATTTCTCTGATGATCGAACAGGTCTCATTCCAATTCGCCTCCATTCAACTCGCGCCCGAGCCAAGCTCTCGCGTACGCCCAGTTGCGTTTCACTGTTCGAGGCGACACACCCAATGCTTTCGCCGTTTCGTCGACGCCAAGCCCAGCGAAGTACCGAAGCTCAACGAGTTTCGCCATTTCCGGATCTTCGTCAGCGAGCCTCGTGAGGGCGGCATCTAAATCGAGAAGCTGATCAATGTCACCGATTTCAATTGCCACATCCTCACTCAGTTCTTGCCGCTCGAAGTCCCCGCCGTGTTTCACACTGTGCCGACGCCTTGCATGATCCACCAAGATTCGTCGCATCGCTTCGGCTGCAGCAGCAAAGAAATGAGAACGACCGTCCCACTTGATCTCTGCATTTCCGACCAAGCGGATATATGCCTCGTGGACCAGCGCAGTCGCTTGCAAAGTCTGGCCCGCCTTTTCACGATTCAGTCTGTAACCGGCTAGCCTCCTCAATTCTGCGTAGACGAGCGGCAGCAATTCGGCTGCGGCAGCCGCATCGCCTTTCTCAATCTGCTCCAGAATTTTGGTAACTTTCGTCATGCGACTTTCGGGGAATGGCGTCCTATTCGGCAGCATTCAACCGTCTTTGAGGGAACTATTTCCCAACCCGGTTAGCTCGGTAGTCACAATTCTAATGCGGAATCTCTGGAGCATCGGGGCCAAATATTTCTGGGAAAGCAGAAGCGGTCGTTAGCGAGGTGAATTTCTCTCCCACAAGCCGGCATATGCCGGAAGGAGCGGCAGGTCATGAGTCGCGTGGGCCGTTTTCGCGCAAATAGAGCTGGTAGGGATACCAAATCTGTCCTTCGCCGTCGACGATGAATCGTAATGACGACCCTGCCGAGTGCCAATCGGTCCGTGCGTAAGGACGAACCGTCCTGTGACAGTTCGAAGACTAGTTACAATTGAAATTGAACACGACCAAATTCAATCGCGAACTCGGCGTTTGACAGACCGCAACCATGAATCCATGGGTGACAACTTGCCTCGACGGAAGTTCGACATCAATGTGGTGTTCTTGCATTTGTCACTTCAAAATGTCACCGGTTGTGGGCGGACTCACTAGCGGAATAATTCGTCGAACAAGTTCGAGAACGAGTCGCTTCTCTTCGAGTGACGCGTGTTGGAATAGCTCGACCAACTCAACAAGTTCTGGCGAAAAATGCCCCCGATTGTGCCCCTGGTCGGAGGGGCACTTTTCGCATATACTGTGTTTTTCCACGCAGAATGGCGAAATACGCGGGACTGTTAATCCGTGTGTCGGTGGTTCGAGCCCACCCGGGGGAGCTTGCGTTTTTTCTGCCGAAGAAACGCCGAAAAGTTAACGCCAAAGTCGGCTTTCTGACTTTGGCGTTTTTTGTTTGAAAAGCAACATTTTCGCGGCTTTCTTGCGATTCGCCTCACCGGTGGACAATCTCGGTTTTGATTCGGCCACCTAGGGAGTCCGATCGAAACCACGCCGGTTTCTTTCGGTACCCCAAATTCCCCGAGATTGTTCTCAGTATTTCTATTTTGAGATCTGGGTTTGATGAAAACAGCGGTTTCGATTCTCAAAACGGAGCGTTTTTCTCCAAACACGGGCAGTCTCGGGCGCAAAAAGCACGGGACCCACTGAGGCTCATGCGAAACCACCAACGACTTCAAAGATTAGCAGAAGCGCAGTCCGATTCGGACTCGTGGCAGGAGTGGTATCGCCTCACGCCACTTGAGAGAATGCGTGAATCGATGAAACTATGGCGATTCTATCTTGAGGCTGGAGGCTCACTTGATCCCGAACCCGATTCTCAAAGTCCTTTCGACGATGTCATGCCACACGGTACGGCACCTGCTTATCGGCGGTCAGGCTTGCGTGTTATACGGCGCAGCGGAGTTTAGCCGCGACTGCGACATAGTCATTCTGGCCGAGGAAGCAAACTTCGAAAAACTGAACGCGGCCTTGGCTGAGCTTCAAGCTGAATGCATCGCCATCCCAGAATTCAAGGCGGAGTACCTACAGCGCGGTCATGCCGTTCACTTTCGTTGTCGAAATCCTGACGTTGATGGACTCCGGATTGACGTAATGAGCAAGTTACGTAGCTGTGATCCGTTCGAACAACTTTGGGAGCGACGGACCACCATTCAGGATGCAAATGGCAACGCTGTTTACGAGGTTTTGGCTATTGAAGATCTCGTTCGTGCCAAGATGACTCCAACGAGGCGATGGTCCAATTCTGGATAGTCTTGAGTTTGTCTTCGATTTAGCGTTTTCGGTGATCGAAATTCTTGCCAGAACGCTCATCGACCCCCATGAGGTAGCACGAGCGGACCGTTTTTCCGATGAGGTGTACGGCAACGATTTCCGACGGGTCAAAAATTTCAACACGAGCCAATCTCGCCATGATTCACTCCTTCGCGTGACCGAACCAAGAAACTTTAAAACCACTCCAGAATAAAAATTTCGAATCATGCTCGCAACCACCCCCACAAAGATATGTGGTGTCCCCAAAGGTCCGTGGCGAGTTAACCGAACAGCAAGCCAAGGCACAAATTGTGGAACTAGTTGTTGAAGATGGATTATTGGTGGCCTGCTAGACTCAGAAGTAGTTTGAGTCGAGACTATCCACGACCACCTTCACAGCAAGTCTCGCATATCCTGTGACACTTAGAGCATTGCAGCTTCGCGCGGATGTCAATCAACGATCCGCCGCAAACGGGGCAAGCCGGTTGGCACGGCTTTTCACTCTTCTTAACATTCGCTTCTACGGTGTTGCCGCTTGGGTTCTGTTCTTGTTGGGACTTCATCGGATTAGACCTCTACTTCGATGATCGCTCGATTGAAAGAAGAACAAGTATACAACTTCCATCGTCGATGACGTTGAGCCCCGCATCCCGAGCGGCTTGGCTTCCTTTGGAATCTTCTGCTCCGGGCTGCATCCAAATATTCTTGACGCCCGCGGCGATTGCTTGTTGGATAACCTGGCGTGTAACGTGAGGCGGAGTGACGATCGATAGGGACTCTGGGACAACGGGTAGATTGGCGATCGAGGCGAACGCGGGATGGCCTTCGACTTCGGGTGCAGTCGGATTGAGTGGATAGACAGTGCGACCCGATGCGACAATCGCACGGAATACTTTGTTTCCGTACTTGGATCGGTCTTGCGATGCGCCGGCCACAGCGAACGTGCTGGCATTAAAAAATACTTCGATATTATTCATTGAGTATGGAGACTTTCGCTGGGTATCTGCGTTTATACGTAGGTCGGGATGTTGGCTTGTTGCAAGAATTTTGGTGAACCGAGAAAATTCAGCGAACCAATTCATCTTAGCGACGTCTATCTTCCTGTACACGCTACACAGTACATTCGAACTGGGCGTGATGAGGAATCTGAAAAGCAATCAATCACTGGATACGAGATCATGACTTCAATACGGCTGAGTACCGAACGATTTAATGGATATGAGGGTTGTATCGTGTTGCAAAACGCGAATGCGCTCCCCTTACATCCACATCGGAGGTAACACTCGGCCGTACTAACGAAGCAAACGTTGGCGAACCCGGTGTTACCCAAAGTGACACCGGGTTTTTTCGTGCTTATTTCCAACGTTTTACAGACAGATGGACTGGTAGCTGAGACGGTATAGCGCTGGCCTGAAGAGCCGGAGAGGAGGGTTCGAGCACCTCCCAGTCCACTGAATGCGTTGCTTGCAAAAACACATAGAGAACAACTGCGCTAGAGGTGCGCACCTACATAACCAATATGGCTCGTTCGACTTCTGGTGAGGTTGCTGGTCTTTCAAGCCAGCTAGGTCGGGTTCGAATCCCACACGAGTCACTGAAATGGGCTTGCCGACGGGTCGGCGCTTTGACTTGCAATCAAGGCTACAGGGTTCAACTCCCTGCAGGTCCACTGACATGACAACTATCGGGCGTGAAGTGTAATGGCTGGCACAGGTCGTTTGGGGCGATCGAGAGCGGTTCGATTCCGACACACCCGACTGAAGAGATGGTAGTCGAGGGCTGGAGCCCCCGCGTTAGCTAATAGGAAACACCGGCGTCTGATAAGCGGATCGCGCTGAGTTCAATTCTCAGGGCTACCACTGAAGAACAGACAACACAAAGGAAAACACGATGCAAACACTCAGTCGCTTGAAACGCATAGCCATAACCATTCATGAGGTTGTGGTGTAGCGGTAGCACAGCGGACTTTTAATCCGCAAAGCGTGGGTTCGAATCCCACAGGCCTCACTTGTTCGGCGTGCAGCTCGATGGTCCGAGCAGCGTCCTTATAAGACGAAGGTCGAAGGTTCGATTCCTTCCACGCCGACTGGAAGACAAAACACAAATGGGATTGTGGCAGACAGGGTAATGCACCGGTCTCTTAAACCGGCCGATGTGGGTTCGATACCCACCGATCCCACTTTAGAAGTTTGAGGTAAGAAGTTTGAAGTTTGAATTAACTCACAATTCGAACTTCACACTTCACACTTCCAACTTCTCCGATCTTTGACAATTTGGTTGAGCCAACAAAAAGCGTCCATGGTGTAGTGGTAACCCATCTCCTTGCCAAGGAGGAATTGCGAGTTCGATTCTCGCTGGACGCTCTTCAATTATCAGGGTGTGGGAAAGCCTGGCACGGTGTTGTCTTCTCGGGGCGCGTGCTTCGGGAGCACGAGATCGTCGGTTCAAATCCGACCATCCTGACTGATATGAAACATATTCCGGTGGGTCCTGTGTTGGTACGGGAAGGCGACTGTTAATCGCCCAGACGCAGGTTCGATTCCTGCTGCCGGAGCTTTTTATGTGGAAGGGCAAGCCGATTGGCGACGGCACTCCGTTCGAAGCGGAGCGAGCGTTAAAGCCTTGCGAGTTCAACTCTCGCTCCTTCCGCATTGTGTTAGGTGAATTGTGCCATTGGCCGAGCGGCAAAGGTACTGGACTTCCAATCCGGTCAGGTCGGTTCGACTCCGACATGGCACTCTGTTTGATGAATGATATTCGGGTGTCGGCTAACGGTAAGCCAGCTGCCTTTGAAGCAGTGGTATGAGGGTTCAACTCCTTCCGCCCGGGCTGAATGAACAAATCAATACTCCGGAGTAGCAACTGTTGGTCGTTGCGTCTGGCTCTGAACCAGAAGCTCGCAGGTTCGATTCCTGCCTCCGGTGCTGTGGCCGTCCTGTATTGGTTCAGGAACTTGGCTGTGAACCAAGTTTATGTCGGTTCAATTCCGATCGGTCACCCTTAGTAGCAGGCAGACTCCGTTCTGCCGTCCGCCTTGGTTGCGGCACAGCGGAGTGTGCCTGCTACTTTTTTGGAAGACATCCGGCCGGATGAGGACGCTGTCTCGAAAACAGCTGGCGCTAATCACGCTTCGGGGTTCGAGTCCCTGGTCTTCCGCTTTCATTGAAGTACACAGTCCTGTGGCCCAGCGGCGAAGGCACCTGCCCTGTCTTCAATAAACACAGGCACCCAGTCGATCGACGGTTCGAGTCCGTCCAGGACTACTCATTGGAATGGCGCTAATCCGCTTGGTGCGGGGCATGCCTGCAAAACATGCTCACTTGAGTTCGAATCTCACTAGCGTCTCTATCGTTAACGGCCCATCGGTCCAGCTAGGAGTGGACGCTGCCCTGTCACGGCAGAGATCACCGGTTCAAATCCGGTATGGGTCGCTTGAATCAAATGGTGTGGTACGCCAACGGCTGAGCGACTTGTCTTAGGAACAAGTGTTTGTGGGTTCGAATCCCACCTGCACCACTAGGTTAAAAAAATGTCTGTGAAGTGTAGTGGATGCGCACGCGACCCTGCGAAGGTCGAAGATCAGGTTCGATTCCTGACATGGACACTGATGGAAACAATATGGCTTGCGAGTGTGATGGATTCGCACGACAGTCTTCGAAACTGTTAGACAAGGTTCGATTCCTTGGCGAGCTACTTTTAAGCATGGTGCGGTGCGCTAATTGGTATAGCGGCTGCGACCACCCCTTCGTCGGTGGTGCCCGAACCTCAGTGTTTGTGGGTTCGACTCCCACCCTCACCACTTGTGCATGACGTGGTACGCGAACTGGTACAGCGGCGAAGCTTAAACCTTCGCGATTGCGGGTTCGAATCCCGCCTGCGTCACTCGATAGTTACATGGGTCGATTGGACTTGGGAGTCCATGCCGTCTGTAAAACGGTCGCTCGTCGATGAGCAATGTAGGTTCGATTCCTTCTTGGCCCCCTGATGTGAACATGGCTCGGTGCGATGTTGGTATTTGCAGTCAGCCCCTCAAGCTGGCGGTCACCGGTTCGATTCCGGTCCGAGTCACTCCTCATTATCACGATGTGGTGGAATTGGTAGACACGCGATGCTCAGAACGTCGTGCCATCAAGGCGTAGGAGTTCGACTCTCCTCTTCGTGACTTTTATTGCAGGCCAGTTGGGACTGAGCTGACTTTCATAAGGTCGGTAACCCGGTTCGATTCCGGGGCTTGCAACTTGCGGGTGGGCTAGTGCTCATCTGAGCCTCATAAGCTCGGACTGCCAGGTGCGACTCCTGGACCCGCCATTTTCCAAATTGGTTGAGTACGCAAACCGGAAAAGCGACTTGGTCGAGAGCCAAGTGATTTTGCAGGTTCGACTCCTGTCTCAACCACCTTGTTTGATGATCGCGTGGTCCAGCGGCTAAGACACCTGCATGACACGCAGGAGATCGAAGGTTCGATTCCTTCCGCGATCACTCTAAATGGTTTGTAAGTGTTCCGGGAGCACGCGTTCTTGGTAAGAACGAAGATCGAGTTCGATTCTCGAACGAACCTTTGCATGAAATGGGGTCATGGTCCAGCGGGACGACATCGCCATGGCATGGCGAAAACCCGAGTTCGAATCTCGGTGACTCCACTAATAACTTGGAAGGTAGCCAGATACGGTTTGCTGGGCTGCACTGCTAACGCGGTTCTCGTCAAGAGATGAGGGTTCGACTCCCTTGCCTTCCGCTCTGTTGGTTCAATCAATTGTCGAAGACAACATGGCTCGATGGTGAAGCGGATATCATCTCTCGCTTCTAACGAGAAGTTCCAGGTTCGATTCCTGGTCGAGCTACT
>Ga0194045_1000213_pt1 | contig 18596 bp, 17 predicted proteins | sample JunL6211m_MetaG_FD_161686 | JGI IMG/M metagenome (GOLD analysis project Ga0194045, IMG submission 161686) | Anoxic zone freshwater microbial communities from boreal shield lake in IISD Experimental Lakes Area, Ontario, Canada - Jun2016-L626-11m | ecosystem: Environmental > Aquatic > Freshwater >...
TTTGCAGCCGTCGCCACGAAATTTCTATGGATTCGAACGCCGGAAAGCGTAGCGAGACTTGGACAGAAGGTGTGCCATGGCTGGCTGATGTTCATCGTCGGGGCCAGTTTTTTGTCATTCGATTGGCCCATGCGGCTAGCGGCTTTGATCGGGATATTCGTTCTTATCCGTTCGTATGTTCAAGCAGCTGACAAACGGCGGTTAACGGCACTTGCGATCGTTGCCAATGTTCAGTTGCTTTACTTGGGGGCATTCTTGGGAGGCATGCATGGGTGGGGGATAGCGTGGTTCGCGCATTGGAACCAGTTGTCAATGATTATTGCTTTTTTAATGCCAATCGTTGGAGCAAGCATTATTGGTTTTGATCGACGTTGGCCTTGGATGGCTACCCATCTGCAGGACGTTTGGGCGCTATGCCTTCGATGCTTGCTGGTGATTTTTGCGGTACTCGGATTTGCATGTCATGATTTAACTTTGCTAGGACAAGCCCCGGTCCTATTGGGCTTTGGATTGGGTGCGGCCGCAGAACTTATTCGCGGCGTGGAGCGACAAAAGGAATCCTTCATCTGGTACAGCATGACAGCTGTGGGCGTAGCGGTCGTTTGGCTGGTTTCGCAAGGAGCAATCGTTTTCAAGGGAGGGAATATCCAACTCGTGTTGGCCTGTCTTGCGATTGTGTATCTTGTAGCGGCCCACGTTCTATCGAAGCATAAAAAATATGGAGTTATGGCCCGACCATTTGAGCGTGTTGGTCTTTCGCTTCCAGCGATCATGACCGCCATTGCCGTATTCTCCAACCTCACGGCAGATGCAGCGCAAGGGATTTCGATCCACTCTTTGGCTGTGTTTGCTGCATCCGCGATCTACCTGCATCGCGGCTACACCAACAACAACAGGTACTTCATCATCGCGGCTGGCGCGATTTTGAATGTCGCTCTCGTTCTGCTATGGCGTTCATTGGGGTTAAACGACTTTCAATGGTACCTGGTGCCCATGGGACTTTCGGTTTTGGGGCTCGTCGAATTGCTTGATCGCGAACTGCCAAAAAGTTCGCATGACCCATTGCGATACGTCGGGGCACTAACGATTCTCGTTTCCCCTATCTTCGAGATACTCGGCGGCAGCTGGTTGCATCTCATCAGCTTGATGGTTCTATGCGTATTGGTTGTGTTGCTGTCGATCGGCCTGCGACTCAGAGCACTTGTGTACACGGGCTCCGCATTCTTGATGGCGGACTTGCTTGGGATGGTCGTGCGGTCATCCATTGACAATCCGACGTTGCTATGGGTCTGCGGCCTAGGCATGGGGGTGTCGGTGATTGCGTTAGCAGCCTTTTGCGAGAATCATCGCGAAAGGCTTCTGGCAAGGATTCGGTTGGTAACAGCGGAGCTTGCCACTTGGCGTTAGCTTTCTAGCGGAGCTGCATTTAGAAATTTCGTTTTGTGTCTTAACTTTTTTAGAAGGAAAATTACTATGAGTTGGTTATCTCAGTTCAGTTTGGTTATGCGTTCAAGCGTCACGTCTCTCCGAGAAAAAATCGAAGACCCCGAGCGCATGTTGCATCAGTTGATCATCGACATGGAACAGGAACTCGATCGAATGCGAGCAAGTGTTGCCGAAGCGGTCGCGGATGAAATTCAAATGCGGAAGCGAACAGAACGTGAACGGCTTGAGTCCGACAAATGGCTCGAAAGGGCTTCGACTGCGATGAAACGCCAGGATGAACCTGGTGCGCGGGCCGCTCTCGATCAGAAGCTCGGCGCCCAGCAACGCGCGGATCGCTATTCGGAAGATCATGCGAAACAATTTGCGGAGGTTGAAAAGCTTCAGCGAGCTGTCCGTGACCTGGAAGACAAAATTCGCCAAGCCAAGCAGAAGAAGACACTGTTGACAGCCAGAATGGCACGAGCTTCTTCCAGCCAGAAAATCCACTCCGCGATGGAGCGATCGAATAGCCAATCCGCCTTTGCACAGTTCAGTCGGATGGAGGACAAAGTGGAACGCGAGGAAGCATTAATCGAAGCATGGGATCGTATGGATGGTAAGGACCTAGCCGCGGAGGACTTGGAAAGTCAGTTCGAGGCGAAAGAGAGGAAGGAGCTTTTCGAGAAAGAGCTCGCAAAACTTCGCGCTTGCGTTGAGCAGTAAGGCGACCATGGAAATGTCATTTGGCTCTTGGTTTCGCTTGGCAAAAGACTGGCTGTCCGGCGATCGGATCCGGATTGCTCCAAGCGAAGGACAGTGGCTCAGCATTCCAATCGGGAATCGAGTGCTCATTCGCCAGCAAGTGTGGGTCGTGAGCAATCGTCAAATCTGCGATGCGATCGATGAGTGCTTACCTGACAACACAGCATCGTTGCTTTACACTCTTACAAGTGACGATGCAGAGGTCACAGGCCTTCTTCGAGTGACTATCCCTTTGGAGGCTTCCGTTCGACTTGCGAACAATGCTGTTCTAATCATTGGCCAGGAGCGATACGAATTGTTTCCAGAAGACGTAGTTGTAATGAGCGACAGGGTTTTAATGCGAAACAGGCATGAACGAACGAATGAGAATCGCGGATGATCGAGCAAATTCAGTTGCTACTGCTCGGATTTGCGGCCATCTTTGACTTGGTATTGCTGCTCATTCTTTTGGAGCGAGTGAATGCTTCGCAAGTAGCAATTTGGTTAAAACTGTTGATCGCCGGGACCTTGGCCGCACATGCAGCAAGTTTCTTTCAAGTTTGGCTATATGGGTTTGAAAGTTCGGCCGCGATCTTTCTGGGGCGTGGTTGTATGTTTGTCATGAGCGGTGGGTTGCTGCTGCTCCCGTCCGCCATGTTGCATGCAGCCATTCGCTTGAATCACACCGGTGCGGTGGCTCATCCGAGAGTGGATCGTCGCTATGCGATTCTCTATGTTCCGTTGCTCAGTCTCCCGTTTGCTGCGATGTTGGCGTTTCACGGAAACGTTTCTGATTTCATCGGTTCGTTTGAACCGATGAAGTGGCCTTACATAATATGGCTGGCAACTGCAAATCTAGTGGCCATCTTTCTGTTTCTTCGAGTTCGCAAGCAACCGGACTTCCCCCATTTGAACTCTTTTTACATGTGGCATTCGTTGTCGCTCTTTGCGATGACGCTACTGGCGATTGGATACTTTTCCATAGGCTACGATTCGTGGTTAAGATCCTCATTGCGGTTGATGACGATACTGTCGCCCCTGGCTCCTTTGTTTCTCTTTGTTTGGTATTCGATTCGCACGCGGCTGCTATCGCTCGTGATGGAACGGACGCTTGTCTACGGTGCACTGTTCTTCGGGTTGCTCCTGTTTCATCGTGCGACGATATCGCCGATGATCGAGAGTGCGCAGTCACGTTCCAAGGTTGACTTGGCCTTGGTGGAACTGGCGTGCATTCTGGGGGTAGTCTTGGTTTGGAAACCGCTCCGAATGCGTGTTCGTGAGTCACTGCGGTATTTGCTTAGTCGCAACGTATTTCAGGTGCGAGACGCGACGCGGCTGTTGTCTGTGCAGCTTTCGCATATGGGAACACTGCCTACGCTCGAGCTTATCGAATCGTTTCGAGTTGCGGTGAAAAATGCGATTGCGGTTCAGTTTGTGCGAATTGACTTGGACGCCCCCTCGCAGGATTTCGTTCGGGATCGCGACATGAGTTGTTTGCGGCAATTGCTTAGCAGCGGTGCGACGTCGGTAATTGTCCGCGGATGGAAGCTAGACCCGTTGATTCGTGAGTCCATGGAACGTCTTGATGCGATGTGGGCCTTTCGGCTTCGGTTTGGATTGGTGGACGGCATCGTCCTGTTGGGGCCACGTACCCGTTGCGATCGATTGGCGGACGAGCAACTAGCCGCGTTGTCCGTCCTTTTCGAACAGTTTGCGGTGACGCTCAACAATCGGCTGTTGGACGAACAGCGTCTGCGGGCGGAGCGGAAAGCGATGCAGCAAGATAAGCTGTCGGTGTTGGGATTGCTGGCGGGGTCCTTGGCACATGAGCTCCGCAATCCCCTGTCGTCGATTCGAACGATCGCGTCCTTGATCTTGGAGGAATCGAGCGATGACTCGCATGCGAGAAATGACGTTGCCGTGATTCTTGCCGAGATCGATCGGCTCATGCAGACGACCCAGAGATTGCTTGAATTTGCGCGGCCGTCGGACCATTTAAGACAAACGGTTGAGCCAGATCGAGTGATTGAGCGACTGTTGCATATTCTTGGGCACTTAGCGAAGCAATTGCATGTCGACATTGATACGTCGCTGACGGCGGGCGACGCTTGTGTCACTTCAACCGACGCGACGCTGAGTGAAATTCTCTTTAATTTGATTCGCAACGCAATTGAAGCGTCCCAAGGAGTACTCCACGCAAAGGTGCACATTCAATCCAGGGTTGCGAACGGCTGCCTTGTGATTGTGGTATCCGACAATGGACCGGGCATCGATCCGGCGGTTCAGCAATTTCTTTTCCAGCCTTTTGTTACCAGCAAGCAAATGGGGACGGGGTTGGGTTTGTATGTCGCATCCGAACGAGTGCGAGAACTTCGTGGAAAACTTCACTGTGAAAGCGTAGCGGGCCGTGGTACGATTTTTACGCTCGAGTTGCCGCAGGCCGGATTTACGATCGAGTTGCCGCAGGCCGGATTTGAGTTGCCGGCTACTGCACAGGTGGACGCAGACGATAAATCGACGCTTCTCGCTGACCACCACTCGAGTCGCGTGCCCGAGTGAAGCCCGCAGGTTTACCCTTTGGAAGTTTCGAATTTTGGCCAAACAGGATCCTTCGCGGTCCAGCGACATCGAGGCAGGCGTTTTTTTTAGTAAAGAAGCCTAATGATCCGCAGAACGAGCCTGCGGGATTTGGAATACGCGATGATGGATTTTGGTGGCGATCAGCGAGAAGTGACGTAGTTGAATGAAGATTTTGATCGTAGACGATGAGGACGCAGCCCGATATGCGATGGCCAAAGCCTTGAGGGCTGATGGGCGTGAGATATTGGAAGCTTCGAATGGTGAAGTCGCTCTCCAGTCGATTCGGGAACAACAGCCGGACCTTGTATTTCTTGACCTTAATATGCCTGTTCGAGACGGGCTCTCGGTTCTTAGTGAGCTTCAAGGTGATGCTGCCGTGGCGCAACTGGAGATCATTGTGGTAACGGCCAATGACTCCGTAGCTCAAGCGATCGAGTGCATTCGGCGAGGTGCCACGGACTTTCTCACCAAACCTTATGATTTGGAACATGTGCGATCTCTAACCCGCCGTTCGGAAGAACGTGTTCGCCTGCAACATCAGGTCGCGCAGTTGCAACTGCAAGCGGATTTACCATGCCGCTTTGGTAGGTTGCTTGGAATCAGCCCTCCGATGAAACGGTTATACGGCCAGATTGAGAAAGCTGCTCGATCTAGCTTGCCTGTTCTCATTCGGGGTGAGAGCGGTACAGGCAAAGAGTTGGTGGCAAGAGAATTGCATCAACGAAGCAATCGGTCTCAAAAGTCGATGGTTGCCGTCAATACGGCAGCGATAGCGGAATCGCTGATCGAGAGTGAATTGTTTGGCCATGTGAAGGGAGCTTTTACGGGCGCGGATCGGCCTCGCGAAGGGGTCTTTCGGCAAGCCGATGGTGGAACGTTATTCCTGGATGAAATCGGCGACATGCCTATTGCAGTTCAAACCCGATTGTTGCGAGTCCTGCAGGAATCGATCTTGCAGCCCGTCGGTTCAGAGCAAAGCATTGCGGTCGATGTTCGAGTGATCAGTGCAACACACCAGGACCTTGAGCAAGCGATCACGGACAAGGCATTCCGCCAGGATTTGTATTTTCGATTGAAGGGTATCGAGTTAGTCATTCCACCGTTGCGTAGCCGTCGCGAAGACATCCTATTGCTGGCGAGTGAGTTTGTCGGTGAGGAGCGGCAGTTTTCGAACGACGCCATTGCAGCATTGCTCGAACATTCGTGGCCTGGCAATGTACGAGAGTTGAAACAGCGAGTCCTGTCTGCGGTCGCAATGTCGGAGACGGAATGGATTAACCGTAGCGACTTGGGTTTCGCAACGACCGTTTCACTTGCCGCAGGTCCTACCTTCGAACGCTATTTCGAATTGCCACTTGCGGAAGCACATCAATTGATACTGGAGGAGTTCGATCGAACGGCCATACATCGGGTGTTGGAGATGGAAGCCGGAAATATCACGGCCGCAGCTCGGCGTTTGGGAATGCACCGTCAAAGCCTTCAGCAAAAAATGAAACAGCTTGGGATTCGCTGATCGGAATTTAACCGCTAAGATGGGACTGGATCAAGTTGTAGATAGGTCACTCGAAGTAGGGTTTGTGTTGATGCGATGCGAGATTTTTTTGGGAGATTGGCTGCTTTCTCCAAGTGATTGTTTGGTCTTCGGAATCCATGATGAGCCCAACATCAGTGCTGAATTTGCTAGATTAAATGCGGCTACCGACGGTTTACTCGGACAGCTTGTTGAGTCGGAGGATGTATCAACCAAGCCTCTCAAGATCACTCAAATCCTTTCACCGAGGGGCTTGCCGACGAAACTGCTGGTCCTCGTTGGCCTTGGCCCACGCGAGTCGATACATCCAAGCGTATTTTTCCGCTCAGCAGCGGCAGCCCTCAAAGCGGTTGCCAGTAAGAAACGCGGTGTGGTTCGCGTTACAGGTTTTCATGGATCCCCATTGCAACTCAGAGGGGCAGTGGCGGGGTCGGTCGTTGGTTGCGTGGGGCAGGACCTTTTCCGAAAGGAAAAATCCATGTTCCAACCAGACACGATTCAATGGCACTCGGTCGACGCGGAAACAGTTCAAGCCGGACAATCGATCGGCGAAGCTATCAACCTAACTCGGCGATTGGTCAATCTTCCCCCCAATTACATCTACCCGGAGTCCTTGGCGGATGAAGCTGTTGAAATCGCAAACATCCATTCGATGTCCGTCGAAGTTTGGGATCGACAAAGACTTGAAAAGGAGAAATGTGGTTCTCTGTTAGGTGTAGCGAGAGGTTCGGTGAACGATCCCCGGCTCGTCATCTTAAGTTACAACGGAGGGAACGCAGGTGAGAAGCCGACGGCATTAGTAGGTAAAGGTGTGACCTTTGATAGCGGTGGCTATTCGATCAAGCCAACCGACGGCATGTTGACCATGAAATGCGACATGGCCGGTGCAGCGACGGTGCTAGGAATTATGGCTGCAGCATCTCAATTGAAAATCAAAAGAAACCTCATCGGTATCATTGGCTTGGTTGAAAATATGATATCCGGCGATGCGTTTAGGCTCGGTGATGTCTTAACAGCACGAAGTGGCAAGACCATCGAAATTCACAATACAGATGCGGAAGGGCGTTTGGTATTGGCGGATTGCCTCAACGTTGCATTGCAATACAATCCTGCGCGAATTGTTGATTTTGCGACGTTGACCGGTGCTTGCGTCGTTGGCTTGGGAACCGAGATATCAGGCCTGATGACGAACAATGAGGAATGGCAAAACGAGATCAGGCGAGTTGCGGACGCATGCGGCGAATACACATGGCCGTTGCCCATGCATTCGTTCTTTAACGAGCAAATTGCGGGCAAAATAGCGGATATCAAGAACGTGGGCGAAGGGCGTTACGGCGGGGCCATCACGGCTGCCAAGTTCCTTGAGGAATTCGTTGAAAAATGTCCGTGGACCCACATTGATATTGCCGGCCCGGCCTTTTTGGATACCGCAAAGCCTTGGTGTGATGCCGGTGGGACAGGTACTTTGGTTCGCACGTTTGTGGAGTTGTTGCAGTCGAATGCGAAAGCTAGTTCGCTCGTCTAAGGTTCCGCCGCTTGTGTGGCGAAGCCACTGCCCCAACGACCTCGTGTCGTTGGACAGCAAGTTTGGTCCGCTAAACCGTGTCAAAACCGCGAAGCGGTCCCGGCCCCTATGTCGGCGATGGATTTTTAGCCGACCAAACTTTGCTTCTCATGACACAAGGTCATGAGGGGCAAAACAAGCCTGCTTCGCGGCATACACTCGCATCCTGTTTGCATTTAACGCAAGCGCAGCGAGCGGTCACTGCCCCAACGACCTCGTGTCGTTGGACAGCAAGTTTGGTCCGCTAAACCGCGTCAAAACCGCGAAGCGGTCCCGGCCCCCATGTGCTTGCCACATGGGTGAGAAAGTTCCCTCGGCCCCGCGGCGACCCACGACACAAGGCCCGTGAGGGGGCTTACACCCGCCTGTCGGCGATGATTCTTAGCCGACCAAACTTTGCTTCTCATGACGCAAGGTCATGAGGGGCAAATTAGCCTGCTTCGCGGCAATGCAGTAAACGTATTTTTAGTCTGCCATTGTGTTGCACACCTACTACAGGGTTCGTACACTGATCCATTCGAATACCTTTTCGGCTCGATCACTACGGGTCGTCGCGTTCATGACACGGCCAACAAAATGAATTTTCCAGCTTATCAGAACTTTACTATGCTAGTTATGCTTAGACTCAGTACATCCATGAGTGTCGTTCTAGCTTTGACCGCAATCGGCTCGGTCGGTGCCGAAGATCGTGGCAAGTTCGAGTATCCCTATGCCCCATATAACCGTGGTTCGATGGAGCCGCAACGGACTGGCTGGCCGCTGAGCGATGAAGAGCGCGACTATGCTCTGAAGGCTGAGCATGATCGTCGTCCTGGTCGCGAAGCGAATCAACACATTCCGGCCATGTGGCCCGTCACTCCTTCAGCCGGTTTCTGGGGTGGCACGAGTTGGTTAGATACACACGCCAAGTTGGTCAATTATGTGAAAGCGAATCAAGGGCCCATCGATGTCCTGCTCGTTGGCGATAGTATCACGCAACAATGGGGGAGTCCGCTCGACAAAGGCGTGCTCAATGACGCGTGGAAGAAGCACTTCGCGAGTTACAAAACGATCAACATCGGCATCGGCGGTGACAAAATTCAGAACTTGCTCTGGCGATTGGATCATGGTGGCGTGGATGGTCTGGAACCACGCTTCGTCGTGGTCATGATCGGCAATAATAATATGTTCTTCACTCCGGAAACTGGCATTGAGCCAGTCGCGAAGGGATTTCAAGTCTGCGTCGCCAATGTTCGCGATAGATTTCCGAAAGCAGAAGTGATCGCCGTGAAGATCCTGCCCGCGCACGCGCCAGGCAATCGCTTCTACGAAGATATTTTGAAGACCAATGCGGCCATCGATCAGCTCAAGTTGAACAGCGACCCGAAGGTTCACGTACTCGACATCACTAGCGATTTTATGACGTCGGATGGCGGGCTGAAGAAAGACCTTTTCACGCCAGACAACATCCATCTCTCGATCGAAGGCTATGCAGTCTATGCCGAACGATTGAAGCCGCTGATTGACTAGCGGCGATTCTGCACTTCGGACGCAGAAGGACTTTGGATAGAAACAAAGTGGTCAAGTCTCATTTAAAGCAGTAGTCTAAAAAGAGCCCTGACCCGGGTCTGACCCCAAGGAAACGAAGTGGTTCGGTCCCAAGAAAAGAGCTGCGTCCCCTTTTGATTGCTTGGAAGCGTTCAAGTCGCCGCCTGTTCATCGCTATGGCAAGTCAGCGAAAAAACTCAATCGACGCGAATCGAGATCGCGGTAGGAACGGCCATTGCTGGCCGTCCCCCGCACAGATCCGTACGTGAAGAATTACCTCATACGGCTCCTCCGTTAAGCGATGACGGTCGCGATGAATCCATCGCTACATGCCGTGCATGACTATTTGCTCGAACTGCATGGTCCGGCACGGTGTCCGGTGCAATAGCAAAGCGTACACAACTACTCTTCGGTGATCTCCTTCCCTCCATCGACTCCGCTACCGGTGTTCCGGTTTTGTTCGCCAACTTCGTCGATACTACGAAATCATATGACTTCCTAAAAACGTGCATATCGGCTGTACCGCCGTAAGCGTTTTCCGACCGTTCCACAATCGCATGATTAGATGCACTTGCGGAAATCTCTGGGATCTCCCGGTTCTCGCGATGGAAGTTTTTACGCATGCTCAGTTTCTTCGACTCCGCCGAGCCATTCCATCGCTTGCCAATAACGCAATGGAACATTTCGCCTTCCCGCAACACAGGCAGTGTCGGCACTCGGTATGGGTGAGGAACGGAGCTCAATAGCTTGCCTGCGTATACCACTGCCGTTGCTACACCCACGACGTTGCCGTCATCAGCGTTCGACTCATGGCCAAAGTGATTGGCTAAATCTTCTTTGTAGGACTCTTTCATTCCCAACTCCAATCCGGTTTATCCCGGCGCTTTCCTGCGTCCCCTTTAGTCATTCCGAGCGAGTATTTGATCGTCCTCGGCAGTCAGCAGCTTTGTTTCGATGATCTCTCGCAGGTATGTTTCCAGTGGAGATTGGGGTTGAGCTCCATCGCTGGGACTTCCTGGTGGCAGACGGAATCTCGTTCGTTTTTCTGCCATTTTCAGTTTTTGTGTTTGATTTTCGAACAGACTCCGTTACAATTGCCGATAACCAAATGGAGGATCAGAATGTCCGCGTTATCACCTTTCCCAACAATTTCTCAATTCCCGAGCAAAGAAATCGAGCAATTGCTTCGCCAATCGCTTGAGAACGTTGCGAACGACACAGAATTTTTACGTCCAGATCGCCCAGAATGGGAACCATTACTGGATTCCCAGCGAGTAGTTGAAGTCGTGACTCGTTTGGACAAACTGCTGGACATGAAGATTCCGCCTGATAAAGTCGTCCAAAAAGGTGGCTACATGTCTGTGGATGAGGCAATACGCGGAATCACATCAAAGACCTACGAACTTTGGACTATTCGAAAAACAACGAGGAAACTTGCATGACCACCAAACCAAATCTTGAAGACGTAAGCGATGATCGCAAGCAAATGGGGGAGCGAATAAGAGAGGCGCGAGATTACTTGGGATTTTCGCAAGATCAAGTTGCAACATTCCTAAGCGTCCCAAGATCCGCAATATCTTTACTTGAAACGGGACAACGGAAAGTCGACGCCATCGAGTTAAAGAAACTTGCAGGGCTTTTTAAGAGGCCAGTTAGTCACTTCACCGGCGAGGAAATAGAGGACGTTTTTGACTCTGCCGATGTTCAGCACTTGGCAAGGAAGGTTTCGAGCCTTTCTGACGATGACAGGGAAGAATTAAGTCGATTCGCGGATTTTCTTCGCGCTCGAAAGAAGAGCAAGGGAGAATGAAACATGACTCGACGAGAAGACATACTAAATGCGATTGCAGAGGCAGATCGGCTACATGAAACTCACAATTCTCAAGCCCGAACTGCGGATGGGCAAGGACGAATCGACGTTTTTGAAATGTTGGTTGAGAAAGACATTCCGATTCTCTTTCGGCCACTGAAAAACTTACTTGGTGCTTTCGTTGATGTTCCGGCGCAGGGAGTGATGATCACGACCCAAAGACCATTGCCGGTACAACGGTTTACTGCTGCACATGAGTTGGGGCACGCTGCCTTGGGGCACGAAGCAAGCTATGATGAAGAGGAAGTACTTACACGAGCGTTGTTTTACGGAGACGATCGATTTGATTCACGGGAAATCCAAGCGAACGCCTTCGCAATGGAATTACTTACCCCAAGATGGTTAATCGCACAACACATGCGTCGTCAAGGATGGCAGCCAAGCGACACGAAAGATCCGAAAGTCGTTTACCAACTGTCCTTGCGAATGGGGTCGAGCTATACCGCGACGGTCTTTGCGTTAAAGAGCTACAAAATAATAAGTGAATCCGCTGTAATGGACCTCCAACAATTCTCACCAAAGCAAATTAAACAACAACTAATAAAGGAAATTGAACCGAAAAACTGGTATGGTGACATCTGGATGATAACCGAAAAAGATCAAGGATTGTATGTCGAAGGTAGTCGATCGGATTTTCTCATAATTGATCTCCAAGAGCATGCTGCATCTGGATATCTTTGGCAATTCGATCAGCTTGCTGATGCTGGCCTAGTAATTCGAAGTGATCAAAGCGTCAATCTGCATGATGATGAAATAGGTGGTGTCGTCCAGCGAATTGTCACTGCTGAATCGGACGAATCGGTGAAAGGTGTGAAGGGACATTTGAATTTGCGAGAAGTTCGGCCTTGGAATCCAGAAGAATCGCTACTGAACTCGGTTGATTTGGACATCGATTTATTGGGGCCAGTTCGCCAGGGACTTCATCCCAAGCAACTCAAGCTGTATCTGGGAGCAGCATGAATAGCATAACCATCGTATCGGACCTGCGAGCTAAATTTGGTGAAGCAAGGGATCAAGGTTCACGACCTACCTGTCTTGCATTTGCTGCGAGCGATGCACATTCATTCGGGATTGGTTTACCGTGGAGACCGCTAAGTTGCGAATACTTGTTTTTCCATGCAAAGAAGGGCGATGGTTCATCGCCAAGGCGTGGCACGAACATTTCGGCAATCAAAGTCGCGTTGATAAACGAAGGACAACCACACGAAGGCGAATGGCCTTACCTGCCAAAACTTCCCTTGGATTTGTCAACCTGGGTGCCACCGACGGTTGGGGGTAGCTTGAATCGAGCAGATCTCATACGTTTCAGTGAACCCAGTATGGATGGCATCTGGCAGACCTTGGAAAGTGGTGAACCGATGATAATTGGTATGACCTTGTCAGATGCGTTTTATACAGTAGACGCCGACGGCATCGTTGATTCCGATGAACCAGTTCAGAGTGCAAGCAAGCACGCATTGGTCGTCGTTGCGGTTGGTACAAAGCGAAAGGACCGAATGTTTCTCGTTCGGAACAGTTGGGGTAAGGCATGGGGAATTAGTGGTTATGGTTGGCTTAGTGAGCGTTACCTCAAGCCTAGAGTCATTGTTGCTGCACAACTTAAAGCAAAAAGAGCGAACTCAAATTATGTATAGACCAATTGTAACACAGCAGAGTTGCGCACGAGCCTGGGTCGCTGCAGTCGGCTCTTTGTTGCAGAGTAATAGCGACGCGTACAACGTCATTATCGACGTTGTCAATCCTGCAGTTCACGACGAACAGGATCATGCAGTTATCAAGTTGGTCGACGATTTTCTCCGAAGTTTCGAAAACGCCCCGATCTCGACCGTTGCAAACACTTTGTTTCCACAGTCACTCTACGACATCCACGGTTCACCGAACTTCTACCAAGCATACCATGGCAACTTTGATCGGCTAACAGACTCTAAGCGGTGGGGGCGGTATTTCGAGAGGATTTCGCGACATAGATTACTCGACGGAACGATTTACAATCCATTACAGGAGATGATTGAAAAACTTGCCAACCAAAACGAAGCGCGGTCGACGTATCGATGTGCTTATGAACTTGCTGTTTACGATCCGCTTCTTGATCGACGCATGTTTTACGGAGGGCAGTGCATGAGTTTCCTTAGTTTCAAGCTGCATCCCGAAGCTGGATTGATGCTAACAGCCATGTATCGAAACCATACCTACATAACGCGATTGCTCGGAAACCTGATCGGCCTTGGACGACTTTTGGCATTTGTTGCGAAGGAGGCTGACCTGCGAGTAGGCTCGTTGACGGTGATTTCTACGCATGCTGAAGTCGATACAGGTGATTGGGGTATCGTGAAGGCCAGAGGGCTAGTCTCAAAGGCTCAGAACATTTTGGATATTCAAAAATCAGAGGCTAATTAGTGGAAATCGGAACTCCAGTAAATTGGAAATCACGCGGAACCACCCGCAAACCCGCATCGATCGGCAAATTGAAGCCCACAATTGTATTTGACACATATTGGCGTTTTGCGGCTGAGCGACAGGTAATTTTCTTTCATCGCGCTGATGGTGACGCTCCACCGTGGACGGTAGACCCTATTCTACGGACCTATAAATTCACGAACGCCTATCGTGCGTCGGATCGTGTTAGTCAGTATTTGATACGCAACGTTATTTACGGTGACGGTCGGCCTTCGAGTTCAGAGGAGACGTTCTTCCGGATCATGCTATTCAAACTTTTTAACAAGATCGAAACATGGGAGCTTCTCGAACGTCAATTTGGTGATATCACGTTCGAAGACTATTCATTCAAGAAGTATGACTCGGTTTTTGAACGAGCAATGACGGCGGGAAAGCGAATTTACTCTGCTGCCTACATTATGCCATCAGGAGGGTCACTTGGCCATCAGAGGAAGCATCGTAATCACCTCACGCTCATCGAACGAATGATGACGGACGAGTTGCCAAAGAAACTTGCCGACTGTGAATCGATGAACGACGCTTTCACCTTAATCCGTGATTACCCCACGATTGGTGACTTCCTAGCTTACCAATACGTTACGGATGTCAATTACAGTACCATCACAAACTTTTCTGAGATGGAATTTGTGGTTCCTGGTCCAGGAGCAATCGATGGAATTCGAAAGTGTTTTCGTGACACCGGTGGCATGTCAGATCCGGATGTCATTCGAATAATGACCGAACGGCAAGAGGAAGAATTCGAACGACTTGGACTCGAATTCCGATCGCTTTGGGGCAGAAGACTTCAATTGATCGACTGTCAAAATCTTTTTTGCGAAGTCGACAAATATTCGAGAGTTGCTCACCCAGAACTGAGTGGAGTCACCGGCCGAACGAGAATCAAACAAAAGTTTAGCCCAACGCGATCTTCGATTCAGTACTACTATCCGCCCAAGTGGAATATTAACTCGGCAATCGACACTTTGCCAAAACCACGATTTGTTGACGAATTACCTCTGTTCAGCATGGTTCGAGAGAGTTCTATGGATCTAACTACATTTCAACTTCGCGCAAACAAAACGGACCGAAATCCCGGATCTAACGAAGTTTCTCGAATGATCCCACTCGCAGGACTTGCAAGCGAGACCGGAGAATTGCTCGGCGAGTACAAGAAGTATTTGCGAGATGGCGAGTCGCATCAGTTGTTTCGAGAGCGGATAGCGGAGGAAGTTGGCGACTTGCTTTGGTATCTTGCGAACGTTGCAACCAAGTTTGACCTGGACCTTTCAAAGGTTGCTGAACAAAATCTTTCCAAGTGCGAAAGCCGTTGGGGGCAGATGCCTGCCCGACTACCATTTGACTTAGATTTTCCGGAAAGCGAACGATTTCCCCGCAAAATGAGCGTGGACATCTTTACCTACGATGATACTACCGGTTCACCAAAAGTGAGAGCGATGTACAAGGGTAAGCAATTTGGCGACGTCGTCGATGACAACGCTCATGAGGATGATGGTTATGGCTACCACGATGTTATACACCTTGCACTTGCTGCGGTGCTCGGATGGTCGCCGCTTGTCCGCAAAATGATTGGTTCGAAACGCAAGAGCAATCCAAAAGTTGATCGTGTCGAAGATGGTGGGCGAGCAATCGCAACGGAAGAAGGCGTATCAGCAATGATCTTCGCGTATGCGCGAGAGTACAATTTCTTCGACGGCAAGAACTCGGTAAGTTCGGAGTTGTTAAGAATGCTGAAAAACATGGTCCAGCATCTTGAAGTTGCTGTGTGTTCCACGGGCGAGTGGGAACAGGCAATCCTCCAAGGATTTAGGGTGTGGCGATTCGTGAGTACAACGAGGTCGGGGACTGTTGATCTCGATTTGGATGCGAGAACGATTTCGGTACGAGGGAAATAAAGAGAAAATTAAATGCAGATCATTGCCCATGGAATTGACGTAGTGGAAATTGATCGTATTCATCGCGATATCAATGCCCCAGGTAGCGTTTGGATATCAGCCGTCTACTCCGCCGAAGAGCGGGGACTAGCAGATTCGGGCCCGCTTCGATATCGATTCTTCGCAGGACGTTTTGCAGGTAAGGAGGCAATTGCAAAGGCTCTGGGGACGGGCTTTACTGGCGCAATAACTTGGCAAGGAATCGAGATTTTAAGATCGGAAAACGGTGCTCCTCGAGTTAAGCTATGCGGGGACGCTTTATTACAGGCGAATGGGCTCGGTATCAGCAATTGGTTGATTAGCATCACCTATTCGTCGCAACTTGCATTTGCAAGTGCAATCGCTTTAGGTGAACCAACTATTTGAATCAACTCAAGACCATTGAAAGCAATGGAAAAGATCGCGTATGGCATTCTGGAACACAAATAGAATTAAGCAAGAGTGCGTTGCTCAAGGAATGATTACACCTTACCGCGAGGATCGGGCCACAAAATGTGCCTACGAACTAGGAGTCGGATCAGAGGCGTTCATTACTTCAAAATCTGAGAGCACCACTCACCTTCAAGTCGGACAAAAAGTCATAATTCCACCGGGGCAGTTTGGCCTTTTGACCACCACTGAAACAATCTATGTTCCATCGACTGCGATCGCTTTCATCTCCATACGGGCACGAGTTAAATTTCAAGGACTCGTAAACGTTTCCGGGTTCCACGTTGATCCCGGTTTTCGTGGACAATTAAAATTTGCCGTGTACAACGCGGGAAGCAAAGAGATTATCGTCGACCAAGACGAACGAGTCTTCATGATCTGGTTTGCTGACCTAGACTCAATATCGCCCGATCCATACCCCGCTCAAGAACAAAAATTTAGCGTCATTTCTTCAGAAGACGTTAGCAGAATTCAGGGAACAGTGGCTTCGCCCGCTCAACTCCAAAAGAACATAGATGAGCTTCGAATTGAACTGGAGAAGAAGATCCACGCTGTGGAGTACAGTAGTGAGTTGAACCAGAAATTGGCAATACTCTTAATTGGAATACTCTTGACACTTTTTACAATGGTGTTCAGAAAACCACTTTTGGATAGTGTCACAACACCCACCAACCCCGTTTCGCCAAAAATCGAGAGCGTTTCAACTGGTGTTTCATCAGAATCGTTAAAAATTGGAGTGGAGAAGTAGGGATCGTCTTGAGCAAGTTCCTTACGGGTTTTTCCCACGATGGAAAAAACAATGGCGACATAGCTCTTTTAAACCAATCGATTCTTACGGGAATTCCCCCGACATCCAACGTTAGTTTCTGCCACCGTAATGGCAAAATGCATTCCGGGAAATGTCGAAGTGGCGTGTCCCCATGAAATTTATCCGCTCCGAACGACTGTCAAGTTAAGCTGTGTCCCTGTTGTCCCGGCTTTTCTACGACTTGGGGTGAGGAACGTTGCTTTGGCGTCGCGCCTTAGCAATATGCTCTGGAGTGGGAGACGTACGACGAAATGTATTCTTTCCAACCTGGGTGGCTCCCCAATCATTTGGTGACAATTGTTCGGACGTAAGCAACCAAAAGGTAACTATTTCTTCCGTACCGCCGTCATTTTGAAATTGCCCGCTCCAGGTGGTTACACTGTTGGACGTCCCTGACCCGTTTTTCCAAACTACCGTCCACCCGACTGCTTGCCCGCCAGGACTCGGCATCGTTGTGTCAATAAAACCGATGAGTTCATACCTTCCGGAGGCATCGCCAACTGCAGTCCAGTAATATCCAGTGATCGTGGCTCCATTCACAACAATGTCCATTTGTGAGCCAAGTTCGTTGTACCAAGTTCCTGCAATAGTCATTTGTTCATTACCCTTGTCGTGGATGCGTAACTTACCAAAGATAGAAGTTTACACCTCCGTTGCGTATACGTGAAATACCCATTCAAACGATTGGAAGATAAATTCTCCAAATTTCGATGTTTGTACGATCCAATCGACATCTAGTCCTCAATCAAGCGAAGCTTGATTGAGGATTCTTGACGATTTCATAAAAAAACCTGAAACCTCCAGGTGTTTCTGCGGTTTAACGTAGTAACTACAAAACGTTTTATCGCTAGCACGGAGGATTTCAGGTGAAGACCAGTTTCGCAAAACGTATCGATGCACGCAAGAAGCAAATTCTAAAAAGACTCGCGAATGCAAGAGTCAATCGATTCACTCGTTGCTTCTCAAATCCCAATCCGGTTCTCGCTTGCAATGCAGTCAAGTACGAGCTCGCCGATCGTGCCCAAGCCATCAACTATGCTGGTGTTACTGCAATGCTGAAGCTTGCTGAGCATGTCGGTTTGACGGATGCCATCAATAATCACGTCAATCTATTAAAGTGGCATGCGCCTTACCATGAATCCGACCATGTCCTTGCGATGGTGATGAACGCCCTGTGCAACGGTACGAGGCTCGAACACATGGAACTACTTCGAAATGATTCTGCTTTCCTTGATGCGATTGGCGCTGATTCAATTCCCGATCCAACGACTGCGGGGGACTTCTGCCGTCGATTCAGACAATCCGATATCGACGCACTGATGAAGGCTGTCGACGAAGCAAGAACCAATGTTTGGAAACAACAGGACGAGTCTTTTTTTGAACAGGGGGGTTCGTTGGGGTCAGACTCTGTTTTCTGTTTACAGCCAGTTCGTCGCATGTTAAAGTACCGTTATGACTAGACCTTTACGAATCGAATTTCCGAACGCAATTTATCATGTGATGGCACGTGGGAACGGTCGTCAAAGGATCTTTCATGCCGATGCAGACTACCAACGAATGACCGATGGATTGGCTAAGACAATCGCTCGTACCGGTTGGCAGGTTTTCGCCTTTGTTTGGATGCCTAATCATATCCATCTCTTTGTTAGGATCCCCAAACCCAACTTGTCCGTTGGGATGCAGTACTTACTGAGTGGATACGCGAATTGGTATGCCAAAAGACATCAGCGGAC
>Ga0194045_1000214_pt1 | contig 18588 bp, 17 predicted proteins | sample JunL6211m_MetaG_FD_161686 | JGI IMG/M metagenome (GOLD analysis project Ga0194045, IMG submission 161686) | Anoxic zone freshwater microbial communities from boreal shield lake in IISD Experimental Lakes Area, Ontario, Canada - Jun2016-L626-11m | ecosystem: Environmental > Aquatic > Freshwater >...
CTGATTTAGGATCTTTAACCGTTGCCTCCATGTTTAATAGCATTGCATTTTGATACTGATAAGTGCTTGCATTCGCATCAAGAAGAACAGACTCCGTAAGCACTTTGGCTTCAGGATATCTTTTCTGGGATATAGCAAGGGTGGCAAGAAGGTTTGCTGCTTCTAAACGATAAAGCACGGGAGATTGTTCAGTGCGATAACCATTCGCAAGCTGTTCCATTTCCTTGGGCTTGCTACGATAGGATTTAATAAACTCAGTTCGGAAGGTGTTGAAATGTGCGTTGCTTAAATCGCCACGGTTCATGCCAGCATCAATAGTGATAAAATTAGTACGCACCCATGCTTTAAGCAGCCCTGCTCCGTACGCTCGCGCCATATCCGAATCAAGTGCAGGCCGTACCTGCGTGTATGGCACCTCAAGAGTTGCTGCCATCTTGCAACACCCGAGAGTTGCCATGTAATGAGAATTGATTTTACGATTAACAGCACCTGGCTTGGTTGGGTCGATAAGAAGGTTTAAAGGCGCCATCACTTCTTGAGGGCGCTCTTCTTTTATCCAAGAAATCCACTCGTTGAGATTGTCTTTGACATGAGGAACTCCAAGGCCGAGAAAATGCATGGCTTCATGTATATCCCCTCTAAGCGCAGGGCAGTGAAAATCAATTGCAAAATGAATCTTGTATTTGTTGGCTATATCAGAGATAGCCTGAATTTCAGGATAAATTGGATTATCGCCATAATCGCGGTTGTGATCATGGGGCATACGATTTTTGCCCTGATCCCCTGCTTGAACACCATCTTTGTCCACAATAGGCACAGCAAATAAGACATGGCGTTTACGGAACTCTTTACCTGCTAGTGATTCAGAAAGTGCCTCTTGCAAGAAACCCTCAAGCACATAACTTGCTGTTGATTCACAGGCATGATGCCTAGCAGTGACTAAAATGGGGGAAACACCCGGGCCGGGTTTTCCTATTGTCAACAGATCAACCGAAGTTCCCTTGCGGGTCTTAGTTAATTCACTCTTTACCAGAAAAGGGTTGGCTGTATTCTTGGTGATAAAAGCATCAAGATCGTGCTGCAGATAAGGGATAGCAACACTAAAGCGCACACGCTGGTTAACTTTGGTGAATTCATAGGTGAAGCGCTCTGCCTGGGGTGTCATTTCGACATTTTCGGTTCCGAGATAGTTCCATGATTTTCCCTCATCGATACTTACTGCTGGGCCACGCACCCCAATTTTCTGTGGCTTCCCCATATCGAACAGAACCTTCCCCGGGTTCGAAACCGTGGCATCAAAACACCAATAGAACCAAGGTTGCCCGCCCCGCAGGTCGGTATCCAGATGAATGGTTCTGCCCTCCATTTTTTTCACAACAACATTTCCACCAGGAAACGATGTGCTGATCTCCACCTCTGCGCCATGAACCTGTATTGATGTAAATAAAATAATCACTGGGGTAATAATGGAAAACATATTCATGTTCGATGGGCCTCAATGTTGATCATTCGTGCATTATCATTGAACGAATTCTAGGTTTGAATTCATGGATGGACTAATTCATGCACTTTACCATGGGTCAAACCTTGAAACACCTCTTATGTGCTTTATCAATGGTTATGATTGGTTTTGTTTCAACGCATTTACAAGCATTGAAAGAAAGACAGCAATCCAACTTGACCGCAATTCTCCTGATAATCTATTAATGCTTTCCTATACTATCTTCTTTAGTAATCACCTAGCGGGATCCTATCATGGGCATGGAAATCGAAGTAAAAGTTGCAGGCCTAGGCTGGAATAAAATCTCAGGCGCTATGGCAAAGTTCGAACCCAAAGGCACCATACGCATGGCTGATGGGCAATTGACTTTTCCTGACGAAGAACCAGCGGCAGACTGGAAAGAGTTGCGCATCGCATTGCCCGCAGGCATGGTTACCATTCGCAAAACCCCTACAGGAGCAACGCTTGTTACCTGGGGTAATGTAAGTCAAGAATTGATCGAGCAAAGAGATTTATTTGCAAAGATGCTCGAAGAATAAAACGCGTATCCACTTCTTTATCTTTTATTGTTAATGGGCTTGTTGGTTTCAACAAATAGATAATTGAAGAGGAATGAAAAGTCTCTGCTACTTAAGGTAAAGACTCCGCCTTTGGTTTCGTAACCATTGATGAAACCATCAGGGCCCATGGGCTTGAAATCATTTCCATGGGGGTTCCAAAGTGTGATCAAATCTTTTGCTTCATCGTAATTAAGCACGGCGTAGGCATGACCAACGACAATTGCTGGTGGTGGTTTTTTAAGGTCGAGGGAAACACCCGCACCCATTAAGCTTTTGTTTTTAACGCCTTTACCCAACAGATAACGAATATTAAGAAGATCTTCAGGAAGGCCTGATTTCCACGCAATAGTATCAGTCTGATGGCCCGTAAGAAGAGAGATAGTTTCACCTATATTCCCACCGCGTGAAATACGATCCAACCCAATTGCAGCAATATCCTCAGGCGTGTTTGTTTTATAAACTTCCCCATATGCCTCTTCAAGTACATTAATCCATGTGCCTTGATTTCCCGTACGTGAGCCAAGCGCAATAACAGCCTCAGGCAGTTTACTGATGCGAACCAATCGCCCATCGGGAAATTCAATCTTATTGGAACCATCTTCATTGGTTTTGATCATGTTTTTAATGGCATCAGGGTTTTGAAACGCAAGGTTCCCCGCCATCGATACAAAAAAACAATTGCCTAAATGGCCCTGGGATATCCCTTCTATCCCTAATTTCTTGGAACCAAACATATCCCGTGAAGAAGTAAAAAGATGCACGAGATAGAATTCATATTCTCTCTCCATCTTAAAAACATTGGTGAGGGAACCATTGGCAAACGCCATGGTTTCTTTAATATCGCTAGTAAGCTCGTCAAGGGTTGCAGATTTTTTATCGGGTGACTTTAAAAACCAGAAGTGAGAGGTTGCAAGGGCAGCGGCTTCGATGGAACGAATAGAACCATCACGAAGAAGAGCAGCAGCTTCACTGCGATCAAGGCGATCATTTTTATTGGCATCCCACTTGGGCAGGAATTGTTCCAAGGCTTTTTTATAAGAAGGTGCTTGAACGGTGATCTTTGGTGCAGGAGGTTGTTGCTGTGCAAATGCACCTCCTACGAAAACAAGACTTAACAGCATAAACTGCAGTAACCGCATGAATCATCTCCAGAGCGCCAAAAAAAGTTCCACTGCGATAAGAACTATTATAATGATTTCAAGAATTTGAGCACGCAAAGCTGCAGCCTGATCTGCAACCACACGGTAAACATCTTCAATAACCTCGAGATTTCTGCGGATACTGCCCTCCCAGGCAGGAAGATGAAATCTGGTTGCAAGTAATCTATAGGTGCGGGAAAGATACATATCGCCAAGAAGTTTGAATACATTGCCAGTGCGTTCGAACAAATTGGTGGCTTCGATATTAAGAGCGCCCAACTCGCGCACTCGCTGGTTGGGCCCTTCCCCCAGCAATCGTGAAAAAGGAGTGGGCCACCGTGCCCATTTCGCAGAATTTGCAAGCTCCGTATCGAGCAGATCATCAAGATAGCGATAACGCAATAATTGAAGGTTTGCAAACTGGATGGTCTGCAATGTTTCTTCACAATCAGAATCGATGAGCACCGCAGCAGCCCAATCAACCACAAGAAGATCAGTGGGAGAATATTGCAGCTTTTGCTTGATAGATTCTTCGATTTCTTCTGCAGCAAGAGGGGAAGATTCCAGCCTAAGAAGGCTTGCTAACCAAGGCGAATGATTTTGAAGCAGATCGGATATTTCAGGGAAGGGATCACCAGGATTAAACTGAAAGACAAAATATTCCTCAGTGAGTTCGCTCCATTTAGGAAGTTTGATTGCAGGTGAAAGCCTTTTGAAAAGAGGTTCAAGGAGTGTTTTGCCAAAGCTGGGAAATTCGCCTGGGCGGGATAACTCTAGCGCCAACTCACTTAGCTTCGAACCTTGAAGCGAAAACGGTATCCGTAGCGAAAGGCTGAGGGTTGCAAAATCAAAAAGAATCATTTCAACCTGAGCTTCCACCTCGCCCAGTACCGCAAATTTACAAATGGTATGTGGCAACTGAAATACCAAAGGAGCTGGACGGTATTCAATCGACATCGGGGTACGCCTTCTTCGGGGTAACCCGGGGGAACTTGCAGAACCAAGTTCTGCCTCAAGCAATTTTGCAGCCTGCACTAAATCAACTTCTTCGCCCCAGTCAAATGCAACATAAGCATGTAACACACCAGAAACTATTTCATCATTCATCGTTACAGAAGTTTTTGTCACAAAAACACACCTCTCAGATAATCTAGGCACATATTATTATTCTACACGATAGCCATTGGGGTTAGGCCAACGAAATAAGCTCATTCATAATTAAGCAGGCTATTTTAAGGTTGATCAAGCCATTGCAGAATAGCGCTGCGATCTTGATCAAGGGTGGGTGCGCCCCTATGTTCAACTTCATCGGGTACACCGGTCATCTTGATAGGGTTACCACCGGTTCTAATATTACCAAATACAGGGTCTTTAATATCCACAATCATGTTTCTTGCGTTAATCTGAGGATGAGTCGCAACCTTGCTGACATTCTGAATGGGGGCAGAAGGAACTCCTTTTTCATCAAAAAGCTTCACCCATTCTTCCGTAGTCTTTGCTGCAAGAGTTTTTTCTATCTCCACCTCGAGCACATCCACATGCTGACATCGAAGCTGATTACTTTTGAATCTTTCATCCTGCACAAGATCCATTCTTTGCAGCACTTCGCACGCCTGAACAAACAACCTGTCATTCCCACCTGCAAGTATCATGTACGAATCCTTCGTGCGATAAGCTTGAAAAGGAGCGATGCTGTAATGCCTTGAACCCAACGATTCGGTAATAACACCCGTGCTGAGATAATTGGTAAGAGAACCTTCAAGCATTGCAACCTGACAATCTAACATTGCGATATCAATACGAGATCCGCCATGCCCCTGCATCCTGCGAACAAGTGCAGCTTGAAGAGCGATGACAAAATAAAGGCCAGATGCAAGATCGCCAATGGAAACTCCAACACGCACCGGAGGTTGGCCCGGATGCCCAGTCAAGCTCATCACACCACCAAGTGCCTGAACCACTAAATCGTAAGCGGGCATTGCAGCCATGGGCCCTGTCTGCCCAAAACCCGAAAGAGAACCATAGATCAACTGGGGATACTTTTGCTGCAAATCACTCCACTCATACCCGAGCCTTTCCATAGTTCCGGGGCGATAATTTTCCACTAAGAAGTCCGACTTTGCCAAGAGCTTCTCGAATATCTTCTTGTCTTCACTCTTTTTTAAATCGAGTGCAATACTGTATTTATCGTAATTCATGGAGCTATAAAACAAGGAGCTATCATCTTTGAAAGGCGGGAACGATCGGGAGTCATCGCCACCATGGGGCGTCTCGACCTTAATTACCTTTGCACCCAAATGAGCAAGATTAAGCGTTGCAAAAGGCCCCGCAAGTATTCTTGTAAGGTCTGCTACTACCAATCCTTCGAGTGGCCTGCCAAGTGTTTTATCTGTTTTGCTAGATTCGTTCATACCCTAATCCTATTGTTTTAAAGTTGGCATCGCATCTAAAAACAGAATCTTGCTTGCCATCGGGGATCCCACCCATCATTATAGCTTCATGTTCTCTTAAACTTATAGCTTCAAGAGGTTGCTACTATGATTCTTCGTTTTATTTGCTTGGCAGGTGTTTTAATGACTTCAACTTTCAGTTCTGCAGCGGATGATGTTATCCGCACCCCATTCGGAAAAACTAAAGAAGGCGAAGCTGTTGATATTTTCACCCTGCAAAACAGCAAGGGCATGAAAGTTAGGCTCATCACCTTCGGCGCAACCATTCAATCCATCGAAGTTCCTGATAACAAAGGAAAGATGGCAGATGTCATCGTGGGCTTCGATACCCTCGAAGGCTTCCTTACCGAACATCCTTATTTCGGTGGCACCATAGGCAGAGTTTGCAACCGCATAGGTAATGCCAAATTCTCTCTCGATGGTAAAGAATATACCCTTGCTGCTAACAATGGCCCACACAGCCTTCATGGTGGCAAAAAAGGTTTTGATCGTAAAAATTGGACTGCTGAAAGCTTTATTACCACTATCGACAGAGGCGTTCGCTTCACCCGCACCAGCCCCGATGGCGAAGAAGGCTACCCAGGCAATGTGCGCCTTGGGGTTACCTTTACCCTCACCAATGATAACGCCCTTCGCATCGAATATGATGCCATTACCGATAAGTCCACACCCATCAACCTTACCAACCATGCTTATTTCAACCTTGCAGGTTCAGGCAATGGCACCATTCTTGATCACCAGATCATGATTAATGCAACGCAACAAACTGCAACGGATGAAACCTTGATACCCACTGGAAAGTTGGCCCCTGTTGCAGGCACCCCAATCGATTTCACCAAATCTGCGAAAATAGGTGAGCGTATCAAGGAAATCAAAGCAACGCCCATAGGCTATGATCACAACTATGTGCTTGAGGCTTCCAGCAAAGATTTAAAAGCCCCCGCTGCAGTAGTAAGAGAACCAAACTCGGGCAGAGTGATGGAAGTTTATACCACCGAACCAGGGTTACAGTTTTACACAGGTAATTTCCTCGATGGCACCATCAAGGGCAAGAAGGGCGCTACCTACAATCAATACAACGGATTCTGCCTCGAATCCCAGCATTACCCCGATAGCGTCAATAAAAAAGAATTTCCTTCAACGATCTTGAAGCCTGGCGAGAAATTCAGCAGCACTACCACTTATAAATTTCTGGCCGTTGCTGAGTAAGAAATCAAGGCCCCAAGCGCTTGATACCCCAGAAAGTTCCATTTCTTTCATACAGAATGCGATCGTGCATTCTGCTGGGCCTGCCTTGCCAAAACTCTATTGAATTTGGCCAAAGCCTATACCCGCCCCAAGTTTCAGGCAGGGGCACTATTCCATCTGCAAAGCGTTTTTCAATCTCATGCCAGCGAGCTTCAAGTTCTTCACGGCCCTTCATCACCGAAGATTGTTTGGAAGCCCAAGCACCAATGCGACTTCCCACAGGCCGTGAAAGAAAGTAATCTTCAGATTCCTTCTTATTAACTTTCTGCACATCACCTTCGATGCGAATCTGCCTTTCTAAATCAGGCCAATAAAAAACCAGCGCCGCTCTGGGGTTTTCTCCAAGCTCTCCCGCCTTGCGCCCTTCATAGCTCGTATAAAAAGTAAATCCCCTCTCATCAAAGCTTTTTAGCAAAACAATCCTAGCAGAAGGCGCTCCGTGCACCGTGGCAGTCGCCAAAGTCATGGCATTGGGTTCCGTAACCTTCGCATTCACCGCATCGCCAAACCATTTTGCAAATTGATCAAAAGGGCATGGCGCTAATTCATGTTCCAAAAGGCCATGAAGAGTGTAGTCTTTTCGTAAGTCTGCAAGTGATGCCATGATAAATTCTCCGTGAAATACTCGTTATCGATATCATAGTCTTTTTTCTGACACAAAGAAAAGCGTCCATTTACTTGCATCCTTCTTTATCCCCGATTACAATCATCGCTTATCACTTAATCCAAGAAAGGCACACATGCACAAGTTATTCTCTCTGACGGTTGCAGCTTTATTTATCGCAACCAGCTTATCCTTTGCTCAAGAATCCAAATCCACGAAAAAGCTTTTAGTAATCACAGAATCGAAGGGCTTTGTACATGGCGTGGTAAAACGCCCCAAACCTGAAGAATTATGCCTGGTCGAAAAATCACTCATCGCATTGGGAAAATCATCTGGCATGTTCGAAGCAGTGGTCACCCAGGATTCCCGCACTGCAATTACTGCAGAAAACTTGCAAAAATATGATGCAGTATTCTTCTACACCACAGGCGAACTGCCACTATCTGATGTGCAAAAAGCCGACCTGCTCCAATACATAAAGTCTGGCAAAGGCTTTGCAGGGAGCCATTGTGCAACGGATACCTTTTACAAATGGCCCGAGTATGGCAACATGATCGGTGCTTACTTTGATGGCCATCCTTGGCATGAAAAAATCAAGGTAAAAGTCGAAGATAAGAACCACCCAGCAACCAAACATCTGGGCGATTCATTTGAAATAACTGATGAAATTTATCAGTTCAAGGGGCCTTACGACCGGAAAAACCTGAATATCCTGCTTAGTATGGATACCACCGCAGTTAAAAAAGAAGGCAAACGCGCAGACAAGGATTATGCACTTGCCTGGACTAAAGAATATGGCAAAGGCCGGGTTTTTTACACAGCTTTTGGACACCGCGATGAAGTTTGGGCTGACGAACGGTTCCAAAAGTTAATGCTTGGCGGGCTAGGCTATGTAATGGGGCTTAACGATGGTAGTGGCAAAAATGGTGAAAAAAAGTAATAAAATACTTGAATCAGCTTTCATTACATTTATTAAAGCTTTAGCCTATACGGAATGCAAAACAGGTCTATGAACACTAATTATGGTCCTGTTTTGAATAAAACAAAGCAAATCACCCCAGGGGGTTTGAGTGATAACTAGGCTTATAACATCAAATGTTCATGGTTCCGATGATTGTAATTATCAATTTTTAACCAGCATGCTGGTTAATGAAAGTATTGCAATCGATGCCGGGGCTATCGGATTGTTTTCTTCTCCCAAAGAGCAGGAAAAAATCCGCCATGTTTTATTAACCCATTCTCATATCGATCATTTGGCAACACTGCCCATCTTTATTGAAAATGTATTTACGGGCAGGCCTGACCCTGTAATTGTCTACGGGTCAACGCCTGTATTAGAATGTTTACAAACCGATGTTTTCAACAATCGTATCTGGCCCGATTTTATCGAACTTTCAAAGTTCCCTGTTTCACGTTTCCTAGATGTCAAAACCTTCGAACCAAACCAAACGATCACCCTCGAAGGAATTAATATCACCTCTATCAACATCAATCATGTTGTTCCCACGGTTGGATACATTTTTGATGATGGAAAAAGTGCGATTGGTTATGTCAGCGATACAGCCGAAACCGAGGAAATCTGGGAACGCCTCAACAAGCAGGACAACTTAAAGGCAGTGTTTTTGGAAGTAACCTTCCCTAATCATCTTCAATGGCTTGCTGATGTATCCAAACATCTAACACCAAAAACTTTTAAGTTAGAACTACAAAAGTTAAAGAAGGATGTTCCAATTTTTGCAGTGCACCTTAAAGGTCGCTACCGAGATCAGGTAGCCAAAGAAGTCGCAGACCTTAACCTTCCCAATGTTCATATCACCAAGTTTTTAAAAGACTACACCTTCTAATAACTTCACTAGAGACACAAAAAAGCCCTCCGAGGTTATCCTCAGAGGGCTTTTTATTTTCTATAAGCTTTTCTTACTTCGCAGTCTCTAATAACTGCCTAAGCACATAACGAAGAATCCCGCCATGCTTGTAATAAAGCACTTCCTGTGGCGTATCGATGCGAACAACAGCTTTGAATTCTTTGCCATTGGCCCTTACCGCAATGGTTTTACCAGGAGCATAATCAGAAGCCTCTAATAAAGAAGCAAGGCCGGTGATTTCAAAAACCTCTTCACCAGTAAGGCCAAGAGAAGCTGAAGTATTGCCCGCTTCAAACTGCAGGGGAAGTATTCCCATGCCTACCAGATTACTGCGATGTATACGCTCGTAACTTTCTGCTATCACGACTCGTACCCCCAGCAAAGCAGGCCCCTTGGCAGCCCAATCACGCGAACTACCCGAGCCATATTCCTTGCCCGCAAGAATTGCCAAGGGCACTTTCTCTGCATGATATTTAACCGAGGCATCAAATATCGACATCCCTTCCCCAGAAGGAAGATGCCTTGTGAAACCCCCTTCCGTACCAGGTGCAAGAATGTTCTTCAAGCGAATGTTGGCAAAGGTTCCTCGTACCATCACTTCATGATTACCCCTGCGTGCACCATAACTATTGAAATCTGCGGTAGCCACACCTCGCTCTTGCAAATACTTACCAGCAGGGCTGTCTTTCTTGATATTTCCCGCGGGGGAAATATGATCGGTGGTAATACTATCACCCAGTACCGCAAGAACGCGCACAGCTTTTAAATCTACAATCGCATTGGGATTACGAGGCATGTTTTCGAAGTAGGGAGGGTGCTTCACATAAGTGGAGTTTGCATCCCAGGCATACTGATTACCAGTAGGAACAGGAAGCTCCTGCCAAGCTGGATCACCCTTGAACACTTCGCTATATTCCTTGGTAAACATCTCAGGCTTGACGCACTTGGCGACAGCCTCATGAATTTCTTTTGTGGTAGGCCAGATATCTTTAAGAAACACAGGCTTGCCATCGCTGCCATTGCCTACGGGCTCTGTTGCGAAATCAATATCTGTTCTGCCCGCGATTGCATAAGCCACAACAAGAGGCGGTGAAGCCAGATAGTTGGCACGCACTTCAGGATGTACCCTGCCCTCAAAATTTCGATTCCCGCTCAACACCGCAGCCACGATAAGCTGGCCTTCTTCAATACCCTTGGAAACAGGCGCAGGCAATGGCCCGCTGTTTCCTATGCAAGTTGTGCAACCATAACCCACAAGATTAAAGCGCAGTTTATCAAGGTCATTCATCACATCCGCTTCCACCAGATAATCTGTGACCACCTTGGAACCGGGCGCCAAACTTGTCTTCACCCAAGGCTTTGTTTGCAAGCCTTTAGCTACCGCTTTCTTCGCAACCAAGCCAGCTGCAAGCATCACGGAAGGATTCGAAGTGTTGGTGCAACTAGTGATTGCTGCAATAACCACCGAACCATGCTTTAGAACCTCTTGCTTGTTATTCATGGTAACAACAGCCTGCGCATCGGCAGTTGCATGGCTGACACCCGCCTTAGGCTTAGCCTTGGCGATCAAACCTGGTAGCGCACTATTGAAAGAAGTTTTCATATCACTTAAACGAACCCGATCTTGAGGGCGGGTCGGCCCAGCCAAGCATGGCTCGATCACTTTCATATCCAGTTCCATGGTGCTAGAATAATTTGCCTCGGGCGTTGCTGCATCGTGGAACATACCCTGCTCCTTCATGTATACTTCGGTTAATTCAACAAGCTCGACAGGCCTGCCTGAAAACTTCATGAAGCGAATCGTTTCTGCATCTACAGGGAATATGCCACACGTTGCACCATACTCGGGCGCCATGTTCGCAATGGTTGCACGATCAGCCAAAGGCAAATCAGCAAGCCCCGGCCCATAGAATTCCACAAACTTACCTACTACGCCCTTTTTCCTAAGCATTTCTGTTACGGTAAGAACCAGATCAGTTGCGGTAGCGCCTTCTGGCAATTTTCCGGTCAGCTTGAAACCAACCACTTCAGGAATCAACATAGAAACAGGCTGCCCTAGCATCGCAGCTTCTGCTTCAATCCCGCCCACACCCCAACCCAATACACCAAGGCCGTTGATCATGGTGGTATGCGAATCCGTGCCCACCAAAGTATCAGGGTAGGCGTAGTTTTTGCCATGCACTGTTGCACTCATCACAACCCGTGCAAGACATTCCAAATTCACTTGATGAACAATACCCGTTTCAGGGGGCACTACTTTGAAGTTATCAAAACCGTTCTGGCCCCAACGCAGAAAAGCGTAACGCTCTCTATTCCTCTCAAATTCAAGATCCGAATTGTTCTTAAACGCTAGACCATTACCAAAATCATCAACCTGCACAGAATGATCGATCACCAATTCCGCAGGGCAAAGAGGATTGATCTTGGTAGGATCGCCCCCCATCAACTTCATGGCATCGCGCATTGCTGCAAGATCGACAACTGCAGGAACGCCCGTGAAATCCTGTAATAAAACTCGGGCTGGAGTGAAACTGATTTCCTTCGAAGGAATGCTCTTCGGATCCCAATTGGCCAGTGCCTCTATATCTGCCTTGGTAACACTCAAACCATCTTCGGTTCGCAAAAGATTTTCCAGAAGAATCTTAAGAGAAAAAGGAAGCTTGGCTATCTGGGGCAACTTCTTTTCTAACAGTTTAAGAGAATAATAGTGATGGGTTTTCCCGCCCGCATTCAGGCTGGTTTCAGTTTCAAAGCTGTTTTTCATGACAGTTATTTCCTTAGGTTTATTGATCTTAAGTTATTCTCTTGATGCTGGGCCTTTTAGGCAACTAATTCTTAGGTTCTTTTCACTTTAAATACTTTTCTCTTGCAAGTCTCAACACAATCATGATAAATTACTAATAAGACTTATGAAGGCCTATCAAATAGTAAGTCTCTCCCTCAGTTTACCAAACACTTTATTATGACGAGGGGATATTATGCACAAGCGTGGATTTACACTCATCGAATTATTAGTTGTCATCGCTATTATTGCAATTCTTATCGGACTTTTACTGCCGGCAGTTCAAAAAGTACGCGAAGCTGCAGCCCGTTCAACCTGTTCCAATAACCTCAAACAAATCGGCCTCGCCCTCCATAATTATCTAAACGCTTTTGGCACTTTCCCCTCGGGTTGCCCAAGTTCGGCAAATTATGGCCCCAGCCCTCTTGTTTTACTCATGCCCTACATCGAACAAGAAGCTATCTTGCGGGGCTATGATGTCAACCAATCTTCAGGCGCCTCCGCAAGTGCCAATGACCCAGTCTCCATTTTTAAACTTAAATTGCTCCTATGCCCCTCCGACCCCAATCCAGCGGTCACCACTTTCTACGGCTGGACTAACTACCACACCAACATGGGTTCCTGGGTGGGCGTTTCAGGATGGGATGGCGCCTTTGGCCCAAACTTTGCAGCTGGAGGCAAACCCGCTGCCCCAATCGTTGGCACCAAAGATCTTGTCGATGGCATGAGCAACACCTCCGCCTTTGCTGAAGTCTGCAACGGTGCCTTCTCCAACAGCACCCCTTGGGAGGCCCGAACCGATTGCTTCGAAGGGGGCAATACTACCCAAACCACAATTGCATCCGCCCAATCTTACTTCACCAGTAAAGACTGGAAAACCGCTGGCGGCCCATCGGGTTGGACCGATTGGCGCTACCGTGGCTACCCTTGGCGTGAAGGTTCCATCTGGCGCAATGGCTATAACCACCTCCTGCCACCCAATAGCCCCTGCTGGAGACCTAACGGCGATTGGTGGCAACTCGTCAGCCCAGCCAGCAGTTTTCACACTGGTGGTGCCACCACCGTCATGTGTGATGGTTCTGTTCGCTTTGTCAATCAAACCATCGACCCAACAACATGGACTGCGATGGGTACACGCAACGGTGGCGAAATTGTTCAATTCCCCTAATTTTCTCGGAGATATAACCATGCTACGCTTCCTGCTTTCGCTGGAAATGCTAGGGCTTATCTTCCTCTCTGGGTGCGGCTCAGATAACAAACCCATTGATCAAGATAAACTCCAGCAAGAATTCAATGACCTGCAAAAAGCTCGACAAAAAGAAGACCCCTACGCAGGTAAAAGAAAATAACTCTCTTCCCGTAACCACCCTCTTCCCTTAAAAAGGAGGCATGAACCAACGCGTTACATTAAACAGAGCCCTCTCCAAGCTAGGGTATGGCAGCCGTACCCAAGCTATTGATTGGATTCGCAACGGCCAAGTTAAAGTGGATGGCAAAACCTGCACCAACCCACTCGAATGGGTTGATTTAAAACTCCAAGACATCGAACTAAAAGATACTCAAAAACCTAAACAAAACACAATCGCCCTTCTATTGCACAAACCCCCGGCCTATGTCACCACCCGTGATGATGAACTTTCACGCCCCACCGTTTTTGATCTGCTCCCCCCAGATCTTGGTTATCTTTTCCCTGCAGGCAGACTTGATTACGAAAGTGAAGGCCTGCTTCTTTTCTCCAACGATTCCCTCATCACCAACCTGCTTACCGATCCCTCACACAAAATTGATAAAACCTACCTCGTCACCATCCGCGGGCAACTGGCCCAAGAATCATTGCACCAACTCCGCAATGGCATCAAACTAAACCAAAAATACACCCAGCCCTGCAAAGTCAAAGTATTGCAAGATAATACAGAGTCTTCTATTCTTGAATTTATTCTTAACGAGGGATTGAATAGGCAGATTCGAAAAATGATTCATGCTGTTGGAAGCAAGGTAAGAAAATTAGTGCGCACGAAAATTGGCACACTTACTTTAGATGGTATTGAACCCGGCAAATTCAGGATGCTCTCACCCGCAGAAACTCAGAAACTTCAACAGCGCTAAAATTACGCCTGCAATGCCCGCCTTAACCTTAACTCCGCTTCCTTCGATGCCAATGCTATACGCACCAAGGATTCTGCAACTTCAGGCGAATAATCGTATAGGTTAGCCAACCTTTGAAATTCACTTTCGCTACGCCCAAGTTCTATTGCAAAATCCAACATCTGATCTCGAAGTTCTCTAACTGAAATCAACTTCTCGACATCTTTTTGCAGCAATTCCACAAGATAATCTGCCATTAACTTCACATGAACGGTATCATTCCGCGCTGCAAATACTATCGCATCGGCGCGCGCTTCTTTTGCAAGCCTTACCATCGCATGCCACTTTTTTTCCTGCGAGTTCGCTCTGTTGATACTGCTTTCTTTATACACCCGAAGCCCTGCAATACTTTCTCGATCGATTGGTTTTGGTATCAACATCAGCCCGCCAACTACTGCAAAAAGAAATGCAACAAGCGCTACCGCAATCGATAACTTCTGCCTTCCTCTTTCTTTTTCAAACCTTCGAAACTTAAACAAAGGCGATGCAAATACTTTTCTTCCATCTAACTTACCTTCAATATTCTTTAACCGAATATGCGAAGAATACAAAGGCTCCGCCACTTGCAATTGCCCTATCTGAATTTCCATTTTTTGAACCGTGCTTTGGTATACCCGACACGCAGGGCATGCCTGCACATGTTGCGCCACTTCTTTTTGAAGCTTGCCCATGTTTTCTGCGCACAGTATTTGTTCTCGAATCTGATTACAGTTCATCTTGCATCTTCCCGTTTTATTTCAAGAGTTTCCATCAGCTTTTGCCTGGCTTTATACACCCGCCAGCGTGCTGTTTCTTCCGTCGTTCCTAGCGCAATCGCCATCTCCCGAAATGCCATATCTTCCTGTATCCTTAATAATAATGCTGCCTTCCATTCCTCGGGCAGTTTATCTATCGCTTGCTGCAACTTTTGGCTTGTCTCATTTTCTTGTGCCAACTCTTCTGGCCCTGCTTGGGTATCCAAAACATCATTTGGCAAAAGTGAATTTTTACCCTTACGATTACGCACCCAGTTTGCGTAGGCGTTATGCGCAATCCGAAAAAGCCACGCCTTCAAATTCGTATCGGGCCTAAGCCTGGTAATTGCCTGGTACGCCCTTACAAAAGTATCCTGCACCAAATCTTCTGCTGCGTGGGAATTTCCGGTCAACCGAGCGACCCAGCGATACAAAGATTCATTGTAAAACAATACCAATTGCGCAAACGCTTCCCGGTCGCCCTGAACCAACCTTGCCAAGTTTGGTTCTAAAGCCCCAGGCTGGAATATCGCCAGCTTCGTTTCAGGTTTAACAACCCTGTGCGCCACCTATTCCTCGTTTCGCCTTTAGGTAGACTAAATACAGAACACTTCACCAAAGCTAATGTTGGCAAAGATTATCACCAGAATCCTTCGAATCACTTTAATTCTATGCTTAGAAAGGGTTTAGGATGCGATTTCAGGGAAATGTTTGCGTAACTTTGCAACCTTGGGTGCGACCACCGCCTGACAATATCCCTGCTCCGGATTATTCGTGAAATAATGCTGGTGATACTCTTCCGCAGGGTGAAACAAAGTCAAAGGCTCTACCTGCGTGACGATGGGTTTAAACCAAGTGCCCGAGGCATTATTCTCTGCTATTTTGGCTTCAGCTTCTTTTTTTTGTTGCTCATCATGAAACAAAATAATGGAGCGATACTGGGTGCCGGAATCCGCACCTTGGCGATTTAGCGAGGTGGGATCATGAATTGCGAAAAAGACATCAAGAAGGTTTTCATATGAAATGATATTGGGATCAAATTCAACTTGAATCACCTCTGCATGGCCGGTTTTCCCGGAACAAATTAAAGTATAGGTTGGTTGAGGGTGTTGGCCTGCGCTATACCCCGAAACCACGGAAGAAACGCCTTTAATTCGCTCGAAAACAGCTTCCAAGCACCAAAAACAACCACCACCTAAAGTTGCAATTGCCATAGAGTGGACCCCAAATTCAGAAAATGAATCGACTGGGAACGCTATTCCCCTATTACCTTAGCCTTGTAACCTGCCTTTTTCCATAACATATATCGAAAAAGTTGTGGAATTCTTACCTTCCCATCAACTTCATCAAAACTTCAAGCCGTTACAACCCACACATCAAATCAAAGAAAAAACTCCAGGGTGAATTGACGATCGGGCTCTTTTCAAGTAATCTCACTAATGTCATTACAAGATGACATATGGGGCTGTGGCGCAGCTGGGAGCGCGTCTGCATGGCATGCAGAAGGTCAGGGGTTCAAATCCCCTCAGCTCCACTAAGTCCTTTCGCAGTAAGCACTTGTGACTCGCAAGGGATCGCAAAAAGGCTTACTGACAAAGGCTTTGTGGCTAATTTATTCGAGATCGTCATTTCCTTGCTATTCCCTGCAACCACCTGCTGCGCCTCGGAATGCGCCGGATTCTGCGCCACTTTTTTTACCACCAATGGCCCTCTCAAAATGATCGTTTGTTACCTGCGCATAATGCTTCAACATGATCGCCGGACTATGACCCAACCACGCTGCCACAACATGAGGCGGTGAGTGTTCTAACACCTATGTTTCAAAGGATGATCGCAGGTTGCGGAACAGCCTGGGCCTAAGCTTGTCGAAGGGGCGCACTTAATTAGATGCAGGATATACGGCAAGTGGTTGCCAATTTTTATTCCATTTGTTGTATAAGTCATCAAGGAATTTATCCCAACCTTCCTTGGATTTATATCTTGGATAAGGTTCAGGCCGGATGGGATTATTATTTTCAAGATTGAGGATTTTAAAAGAACCATCGGCTTCTATTTTACCAAGATAAAACCTTCGATAAGCATGATTCGATTCGGGGTCGAACCATATTTTTCCAACTGGGCCTTCAAAGGATTGGTCTTTTAATATCTCGCGTACCTTTTGCGATTTTTCCGTTCCCGCAACCACTACCGCCTTCGCCCACAAATGTACGCTGCAATAAGCTGTAGCCATGGGGTCGGTTACCGAAGCAATGGTTTTTTTGTGCAGTTCAGCAACAAACCTTTTATTGTCGTCAAAGTCTAAATTTTGAAAATAACTGGTAGCAACATAATCATTAACCAAACTAGCAGGATCTACATCTCCCAATTCTTGCTTTCCAATGCTAAAAGAAAGCGTTGAAATATGATCAAATTTTCGTTGCCCGCGAAGAACACGAAAAAAAGGTGTGTTGGTATCGCCATTGATTGTGTTGATAATTAAATCAGGTTCATCTTTAATAACTCGTGCAAGGACTTCGTCCATTTGGGTTTCCCCAAGAGGAAGATAAACCGGAGGCTCTAAAATCTCGGCCATTGATTGAGAAGTTTCGTTGAGGGATTTAACATGAAACCTTATTACTTCAGTGACTGCGACAGGAAAAACAGGATTAGAACCAACGATCAGAATCTTCTTTTTTTTCATCACGTTAACTGCATGGGAAACAGCAGGAAGAATCTGCTGGTTAGGGCATGGACCAAGATACATGATGTTTTTTGATTCTTCCATCCCTTCGTATTGAACTGGGTAGAGAAGCAAACCATCGAGTTTTTCAAGCGTAGGTCGAAGGGTTTTTCTACTCGCAGAAATCCAACATCCAAATATCACAGAAACATTTTTTTCTGTTAAAAGTTTGTCGACAAGCTCTGGATAAAGAGCTGGCTTGGATTTTCCATCTTCGTTATAAGGCACGATTTTACGGCCACGGATTCCACCCCGCGCATTTATTTCATCGATTGCGAATAAGGTTGCATCCTTGACTGCATTTCCGCTTTTTGAAAGGGAGCCGGTAAGATCATGAAGAAGCCCCACGCGAATAGGCGCTTGCGGAAAAATTGATGAATAAAAGAAACCAAACAAACATAGAAGCATCAAACAAAAGACGCCACCCGCCCATAATGCAACCTTTTTGCCTCCATCTTTTGACAAAACAAGCATAGTTGTTGCGGTTTTAGGACTTTGATTTTCTTGAATAGCCTGCAACATGGATTCAACCTGATGGCAATCCTTGGGTCTAAGGCTTGTAGTTTTTTCCAACATCTTAAAGATTAATTCAATCAACGCAGGGGGTGTCGGTTGATTGGTTTTTGCAATTGGTTTTGGTGAAGCGCTGGTGACAGCATTCAAGACGGCCAAGGTTGTCCTGCCTTCAAAGGGGTAGGAACCCGTAACCAACTGATAAAGCAAGACTCCCAGACTGAAAATATCCGTGCTTAAGTTAAGGGGTAAACCAGAGGCTTGCTCGGGTGACATATAATAGGGGGTGCCCATGATAATGCCTGCCCCTGCGAGAGCGCTGTCGGTA
>Ga0194045_1000217_pt1 | contig 18538 bp, 17 predicted proteins | sample JunL6211m_MetaG_FD_161686 | JGI IMG/M metagenome (GOLD analysis project Ga0194045, IMG submission 161686) | Anoxic zone freshwater microbial communities from boreal shield lake in IISD Experimental Lakes Area, Ontario, Canada - Jun2016-L626-11m | ecosystem: Environmental > Aquatic > Freshwater >...
CGTGGTTCTCTTGTCGCCGACGCCGATCAATACTGTCCCAAGTAACCAGACGGTCGACGAAGATGTGTCGCTTGCCTTTGTCGCTGGGGTAAACGGAATATCGGTCCTCGACTACGACGATAACATGTCGACCACCAAGCTTACCGTTACCCATGGAACACTGACCATCGGTAGTCTCGTGGGCGGAGCATCCATTAGTGCTGGTGCCAACAACAGTTCGACTTTGACTCTGTCGGGAACACAAACGCAGATCAATGCAGCTCTGGCTACGTTAAGTTATAAGGGCAATCAAGACTACAATGGCCCGGATTCGCTGGTAGTCGTGTCTACGGATGCGCAAAATGATGTCGATACCGATACGATTTCAATTTCGCTGACATCGGTGAATGACGCTCCGGTTGCGGTGAATGAGGGAACGGCATTGGCACCGTTTGGAGTTGTGCCAAAGGGTGGATCCTTGTCAGCCGGACCCGGTGTGCTCAACAATGATAGTGATGTTGATCTAGGGGATTTATTGACAGCGGTATTGTTTACGAATGTTCTGCATGGATCGTTGACGCTAAATGCCAATGGCTCGTTCAATTACAGGCCAACGGCAAACTACAGCGGGCCAGACAGTTTCACTTACCGAGCCAAAGACAATGCTGGCATGTATTCCAACGTCGCAACGGTTTTCTTGAATGTCTTCAATGATGCACCGACGGATATTTTGCTCTCGAACAACATTGTCCAGGAAAATTCGAATACGGTTGTTGATCTTGCGATAGGCAATCTGACGTCTGTCGATGCTAACGTGGACGACTTCGCTGGGTTTACATTGCTAGCAGGACTCGACGAAGCGTCGTTCTTGATCTCTGGATCAACCCTAAAACTTAAAGCTGGCGTTTCCGTTGATTTCGAAACGCGTCCTTCGTATCGGGTTAATGTTCGCGTTACGGATGGATCGGGTGCGACTTTCGACAAGGAATTGACGATTTTTGTGCGAGATTTAGCCGAGATTGCATCGATTCAAAACAATGACGGCCAGGTTCAGCGAACTATGCTGACAAAACTAGTTGTTACATTTGATACGGCAGTCACCATTGATGCTCCGGGCGCGTTTGTTGTACGAAATCGCAATACGAACACGCTCGCGGCGATCCGCGTTGCAACCGCCACCAATTCAAGTGGTAAGACTGTCGCGACCATTACGTTTGCCAGCGGCGCGAACGTAACCACCCGTGCTTCTGCGAATAGCCTTGTCGATGGAAACTACGAGCTGCAGATTTACGGATCCTTGATAACGTCGTCAACTGGCCAAAAGGTAGACGCGGCAAAGAACGGTAATTCGTTGGGTTCAAATGATGTCTTTGGAGACGAAGCGTTAGATAGGTTCTTCAGACTATTTGGTGATCTCGATGGTGATCGCGACGTGGACGCCCTCGACAACGCCCAGTTCAAGCCGACCCTTAATTCGACCCTTGTCGCCAATCCAACGATCTACAAAGCAGAATTCGACTTCGACGGCGACGGAGATATTGATGCGCTTGATAATCTGCGGTTCCGCCAAAATTTGAATAAAACGATGCCCGCAATCTAAGAAAAGGACTTGATTCCTTCCAGAACCAGTTCAATCTACATGAAACACTATTTTTCGGAGTTTTGATATGCAACGATTATTTGCTTTGATAGTTATTTTGTGCGGAGCAAACCCCATTGCTTTTGGAGGTTACAGCTACTCATTTGAGTTTGCGGAGACGAATTACAACGTGGCACTCGGTGGCGGGCCGATTACCATTGACTTGCTGCTTCGCGAAGAAACTAACGATGGCTCTACGCCGCGCCTCGCAACCGGAGGTGAGAATGGGTTTTTTCAAATGGGCTTAAATGTTAATTATGCGACTTTTACGGGTGGACAATCGATGTTCAGTGCGTTCACCCCAGCTCCGGGAATAAGCGAAGCTGGAAACCCTCCAATAGATGTTACGCTTGTCAATAACGTTCAAATCCAATATTACTCGGCCGACGCGACCAATGGTCTGGAGGTTGGAGCGTTCGGGCCTAACACAACTGCGATCGCGGTTCTCGGAACGTTCACATTCACGAATCCAAACGTGATCGGCGTCACGACACTCACGCTTTCCGACCGAGATCCTGCGATTGATATTATTGACAATATTTTCACTGACGGTACGAGCATCGATTTTACGGATGCGGCTAACAATTTGTTTGTGTCTTATGGTTCTACAACAATTACCATTACGGCAGTTCCAGAGCCTACATCATTGGGTATTGCTGGTATTACGTTTGGAGCGTTCGTGATTCGTCGCTGGAAACAGAAACGAAAGGCAGCAGCTCAAGTCTAGAAGCGCCCTGGCGAAGCTATTTGCTATGCTCGATTTTTTACGTGATCTGCCTCTTAATATTCTTCGGGTTTTCAGCGAGACCTTTGAGTGGGCTCTCATGTCGTTCGTCTCGCATGCGGATGATGCGGATATCCAGACCGATGATGAAGGGAACATCATTCGCCGCCCGATCTGGAAAACCCTGCTTTTCCTGCCCGTTCTGTTGCCTCTCTGGATCTTCAAAATCTGCCTCGCGATCGTTATGTTCCCGTTTGCTGCGTTCAGCTTCGAGGACGAACGGCGAACTCGATTTCTCTACGGACTACCTGCGTTGGTCGGCATTCTGACCACACTGGTGGTAAGTCTCGTGATCTTCTTGAACCAAGAATCGGTCACCGCTCGTTATGTCACTTTGATGCAAACGGCTTTGCAGAACGGCCAATACAAATTGGCCAGTACTTTGGGTGGACGGCTCATGTCGGAATCCACCGAGCGAAAACCAGAGCTGGCTTATCAATATGCGATGGCGCTGGCTAGGTCTGGCGAAGCGGCCAAAGCGACTTCCATTATCCATAGTTTGGCCCCCGAAAAAACAATCGGATTCGCGCCAGCCCATCACATGCGTGCCGTCCAGGCATCTCAAACATTGGGCCCCTCTCCTACAGAAGAACAATTAGCAACGCTTCGCTGGCATTTGGACAATTGCGGGGGTACTGAGAACGAACAAATTCTACTGCTTTGGGCAAACTACTATAACCGGATTGGTCAACCTGCACCCGCCATCAACAAAATGGAACAAGCTGCTAAGCTCAATCCAACGCACTTGATTACCCTCGCGCAGATGTTCAAAGCCACCGGCAACGATGCCAGCGCGAATAGGACGCTCGACTACGGAAAAGAAACGTTCAAACGGATCGTGGAGAAGGAACCGCGCAACAGCCAGGCGCGCATTTCTCTCGCATTGACTCTGGCCCAACTTTCTCAACTTGACGAAGCGGAAAAGGTCCTGCAATCCGGCCTCAAGATATCGAAAGGCCCGGACATTATGCGAGCTTTATCCGACTTTTACCTGCTGAAGTTCGACATGACGAACAAAAAGCCCAGCGGCTTTCGGGAGAGCTTTGACTACCTCGACCGGGCGATTCGACTCGACGCCAATTACACGCCCATTTACGAGCGTTTGATCCAGCTCTACGGAATGCTGAAATCGGACGAGGAACGGGATGAAATCATTAGACTCTTGGAAGAGATGATCGTCGACGGAAAGAACGCCGCGACCGCCCACTTCACATTGGGCAGCATTCTGATGCTGAGTGGGAAATCAGAGGACAGCTTATATCATCTTCAGAAAGCGTTTGTGCTGTCTCCGAACATGCCAGTCGTGTGCAACAACCTTGCTTGGTTGTTGGCGACGACGGACGCCACAAAGCTAGACAAAGCGTTGCAGCTTTCTCAACAAGCCGTCAAGGCGGTTCCGAATTCGGTCAATTTCCACGATACTTTTGGAACAATTCTATTGCTACAAGGGGACAATGAGGGAGCGATCCTCGAGCTGGAGTTCGGGCTTGACCAACGCAATTCGGACAAGCAACTGCACGCCAAACTGGCCAAGGCCTACGCCGCGATCGGGAAAAAGGAAATCGCAAAAATGCACTTCGAGAAATCAAAGTAGCGATGTGCGGTAAGCCCGCTTTTTGCGGTGCCGCGAACTTGGGCCATGTACCCTCATCTTTAAGAGCGCATTTCCAGCCGGCAGCACCCCAAATCAAGCGCGTTAGAAACCGCCTTGCTGCGAACGACATCTCGATTGATCTCGTAGTAGATGAATTTCCCGTCACGCTGGGTGGTCACCAGCCCCGCATGGAAAAGGACTCGAAGGTGATGAGAAACGTTTGCCATTTCGGAATCGAGCAAAAGCGACAGGTCTGTGACTGTCAGCGGGCTCGATCGTAAGGCCCTCATGATTTGCAATCGATTCGAATCACCTAGCGCTTTCAAATAATTAGCGCATACCTCAGATTCGGCTTGAAGCTGCTTTTCTTTTGAATCCGGCTCAGTCACTTTAAAGGCTCATCAACTTTCGATTCGAACGAGATTGTTTCCTGCTCCGTCACATACAGCAAGTCGAATCGGCGTGCTTCTTGCATTGTCGCAATCCTCTAGGAATCTTCCAAGTCTACTCTCAAAAAATTGCGTATTTTTGATGTCGAGTTCGGTTGACAAGCAAACCAAAAAACGTAACACTCAAACGTTCGTTTGAACGTACATATCTGAAAGGGTCTGGAAGGGGATGTGATGCAGCGGACATTGAAAGCACGGGTCATTGAGACACACCGGCGATCGCAAGCAATTAAGGGCTTTACGCTGGTCGAATTATTGGTGGTAATTGCGATTATTGGAATTTTGGTCGGGCTGCTCCTACCTGCTGTTCAAGCGGCGCGAGAAGCCGCTCGCAGAATGCAATGCCAAAACCACTTACGACAGTTGGGGCTCGCAGCCCACAATCACGAATCGGCGTTAAGAGCGTTGCCGCCTGCATTTCGCGGTAAATCGATCGGCGGTGCGCCTCCCTACTTTGACCTTTGGGGTACGCTAGCCAATTTGACTCCGTACTTGGAGCAGACTGCGGTTTACAATTCCATTGATTTAAATTTGACCATGTATCAGCTCACATCACCATACGGAATTCAAGCTCCGGATGCGGTAAGGACATTTGTTCCTATTTTTATGTGCCCTAGTGACCTTGGTCGGAGCGTCTGCCGTGACTCCTATGCAATCACAGGGGAATTTGCACCAACCAATTATTCCTTTTGTTTAGGATCTGGTACCTCACGCGGGCGTACGAATTGGCTTGGGTCGCCTTATGATGCAGATGGGGTTTTTTACGCGCAATCGAAAACGCGATTGACAGACATCAAAGACGGGACCAGCAATACCGTCGGTGCATCGGAACGAGTCCTTGGGGACGGGGACGAACAGAAGGTACTCAGTTCACGGAGCGAACTTAAGCCGCTAACAATGTACGTCAATCCAGGTGCAGAAACCAACGACGCAAACTGTTCGAGTTCGCTTCGCACAAACTTTAGTCAGCGTCGAATGTACACCTGGGTCGCTGGAGAACCTCGATGTACGAGCTACAACCACTATTACGTTCCAAATGATCCCATCAATCCCGATTGTGTTGCAAACTTCACCGGTACTGATCCATTAACGCGAAGCACTGGGCACGGTCTCTCGACAGCGAGAAGTCGCCACACCAACGGTGTCAATGCGTGGTATTGCGATGGAAGTGTTCGATTCATCTCGAACTCCATCCAACTGCAAGTCTGGAGAGACATCGCTACCCGAAGCGGAGGGGAGATCGTCAATGGCGATGACTAACAGACGCAGCAGCCCGATTTGTTCTCCTTCGAATACACAGATTGATTTCTATCGAAGCGAAGGATACTTGATCGTACCATCCGTATTTTCAAGGACCGAGGTGGATCATCTAGGCAACGATGTTGTCCGAATCTGCAACCAACGATCTGACTTGATTCATGCCAACAACCTCCGAGTTCGCTTTAAAAACAATGTCGCAACGCAAGAGCCCGTTTTCGAGGTTTTTGATCCTATTTCGGATCTGTCGTTAGTCGCAAAGGAAATGACAGAAGATCCACGAATCCTCGATGTTTTGCTTGGTTTCTATGGCGAGCCTGCATGCTTGTTCAAGGACAAACTCATCTATAAACCCCCAGGCGCCGATGGAGCCGCATTGCATCAGGATTGGATCGGTTGGCCAGGATTTCCGGAGAGTTTCTTGACGGTCCTTGTCGCAATTGACCCATTCACGATCGACGTCGGAGCTACCTTTGTTTACCCCCGACTTCATTCCGAGGGATACCTTTCGCCAAAGGACGGTAGTCATTATCAGCTTGAACATTCCAACATGCGGACCAAATCAGTGCCGTTGATCCTCGAACCAGGCGACATTGCAGTATTTTCCTGCTTTACACCTCACTATTCGGAACCAAACCGATCGCGAAAATGGAGACGAGGGTATTTCATCAGCTACAACGCCTTATCGGATGGCGGCCCCCAGTTCGATCAACACTATTCCGAGTTCCATGATTGGATACGTGGGAGATATCCCGCGGAAAGACGCAAAGAACTAGTCTTCGAATAGTTCGCTCACTGAATAACCATGTCGGATTCCACTACCCTTTCGGAAAACACGATCCAAAACCAGCGAGGGCTGGCTGGCCGATCCATTCTGATCGCTCGTGAATTCGCATGGACATCTATCATTGTTGGAGCGATTGCGATGGCCGCGACCTATCCGGGACGGACCCACGGGCTCGGAATGGTCACGGAACCACTTCTGAAAGACTTTCGACTTGACTCAGACAATGGGCGGGTTCTCTACGCAACGCTTGGGTTCTGGGCGACGATACTGGGAGCTGCTTTTTGTATACCTGTGGGTTGGCTTCTCGATCGGATCGGTCAGAGATGGGTACTTTTTGGAAACATGACACTTCTCGGGCTTTCTGTACTCTTGCTTAGTTTCTCTACCAATTTAAGCCTGCTCTTCGTCGGACTGCTTCTCACGAGAGGTTTCGGACAAGCGGCGCTTTCCGTTGTTAGTATCACGGTCGTCTCAAATTCCCATGCACCTTCAAGGTTGGGGATGGCGATGGCCTTTTACGCCATTCTTGGAATGCCATTGCATCTCGTGTTGATTGCCTTTGTCGGTTGGACGCTCAACACAGTCCAATTAGATTGGCGTGTTGTATGGGGACTCGTCGGTTTTGTGCTTATCGTGGTTTCATGGAGTGCTTGGTTGTTACCAGCCCATGCCGAATTTCGGACTTCACGAATTTCGGACTTACAATTGGAACCTCAGCAACAAAGGCTGGCTTCGGGTTACACGATGTTGCAAGCCCTTCGGACGCCCGCTTTCTGGCTCTTTAGCGTGACGATTTCTATATGGGGCATGATCTATGCTGGGACAGCCCTATTCAATCAAGATATTTTCCGTGAGCGAGGTTTCGAATCCGATCTGTATTTTAAAATTCTTTCCTTGACGACGATTGTTGCGTTGGTGTCCAAACTTGCATTTGGTTGGCTTATGAACTATGTTCGGATGACGCATCTGCTTGGTTGCTGTTTGCTACTAAGCGCTGTTTCTCTTGCAGGACTGCCGTTCGCAACTAAGATTTGGCATGCCTATGCTTACGGAATCGTACTTGGCATCGCTTCCGGTGCCGTGGCGCTTTTGTTCTTCGCCGTTTGGGGGAAGCTATACGGACGAGGCGAATTGGGCCAGATTCAGGGCGTGGCACAGATGATGACGGTCTTCGCCTCCGCTGCGGGACCGCTAGTCTTTTCGATGAGTAAACGAATGACGAGTTCTTACTCCGCCATCTTTTTCATTTTTGCCGTAACGCTTGCATTGATGGGCGTTATCGCGATCGTCACGCCCTTGCCTCGCTTACTCGACGAACAAAACGAAACATAAACCTTCCCCGACTTTTCCAAGGACTATGATGTTACAAATTGCCCCCACCTCTCGTGTTCGTTTCCATATCTCCCTCAACGTCAACAACCTAGAGCGATCCATCGCGTTCTACAAAATCCTTTTTGACTTGGCGCCTGCAAAACAACGTCATGACTACGCTAAATTTGAGCCAAACGATCCGCCGTTGGTTGTCTCACTTGAGCCAAATGGCCGTGCAGGTGGAGGAACGCTAAACCACCTAGGAATTCGAATGATCGACGAGCGGCAGTTGGTCGCTCTCCAAGAACGCTTAGAGAAACGCGGTATTCGATCGCAACGTGAAGAAGGGGTTGAGTGCTGCTATGCGAAGCAAACCAAGTTCTGGGTTCAAGATCCCGACCAAACGTTGTGGGAGTTTTATACTCTGGACGATGACGGACTGGATCATCGAGGCCAAGGCCAAAGCATAGAAATCATGACGAGCAGTACGCTTCCTGACGAGCAGAAGGTTTGGGAACACAAGATCGGAATGCCGGTTCCCTTGTACATCGATGCATGCGATGACTCACTCGATGCCGTCGTACTTCGCGGAACGTTGAATGTACCCTTGACGGAACAAGCCCAAAAATCGTTCATGCTGGAGGCGAAACGAGTCTTAAGGCCAAACGGTCGATTGTTGTTGCGAATCCTGGCCGGTGACAAAACGCACGCGTCGCCTCAATTGCCTGGCAAAGGAGCGCCGATTCAGTTCGTACCCGCGAAAGATGACGTGATGAGCCTTGTTTCACAGGCAGGTCTGAACGGTATTCGGCTTCTCAAGTACGATGACAAGCCATGCTTCGACGTCGACGGCGTCAAGATGCGAGAGACGCACATCGAGGCGTTCAAGCCGCTTTGATAACTTACAGCCTGAACGAACATGGTCATCGAAGCCATCGCAAAAAAGTGCAAACAACGCTTTGCGGCGTTCGTTATTCAAAATCCGAGGACACTTCGCTTGCATTGCGGGTGACTAGTCTCGCAAGGGAACGGATGTCGATGCTTTGTGACAGGAAGCGTGTGCTTCCGTCAACGAATACAGCGGTGACGCCACCCGCGTGGAAAGCATAGATTTGTCCGGTTCCATCTGTTCCATAGTAAGGATGAGGATAGGTTCCCAGTATCTCTCCGTTCGTAACGTTGATAGAGCGTGGACCTGGGAATGTCAGTCCGTCTCCTGAGGAGCCTCGAAGAATATTGAGTTCCGAAGCGGGACGGCACCAACCACCACCGTTTACGCGATTCGGATCACCGGCTTTCGAAGTTACAACTAGTTTTCCATTTCGGTAACTGTGCGGACGACCAGCAGATTCGACAAGTCGAATCGTGTTGCTCGAACCGTCTGTGAAGCTTGCGAAAGTGAGTTTTTCGGTTTTGGAAATCCCACCGTTGGCTGGGATCACCGACTCTTTGTCAACCAGTCCAAGTGTGAACAGTTGTGGATCAACGCCATAGAAACCCGCGTAGTCGCCATTAGCAACGCGTTGCTGCCAGACTGGCGAAGGTGCGTCTGGAGCACCATCCAAAATTTGCCCGCCATTTGGGCTTGAAGGGCATTCGAAAAGCGATATCCGCGTGCCGAAAAGGTCATAATTAAGTGGACCGCCAGTCCCACCGTTTGGAGTGACGTCGGACCAATTCTTGGTAAGATCAATCTTTTGGTAAAGGCTGTTTTGTTCGATGTAGGGTAGCAGATGGGTCGCCCAACGTACACGCACTGTGTTCGTTGCCAATGGTCGAACATTGCCTGGGAAATGCTTAAGTGCGCTGTGATGATTTTGAAACGCCAATTCCACTTGTCGAATGTTGTTCGAGCATGACATGCGGCGAGCAGCCTCGCGCGCCGCTTGAATCGCAGGCATTAACAAACCGACGAGGATGCCAATGATGGCGATCACGACGAGCAACTCGACTAGCGTGAAGCCTCGGCGACGGCGCTTGTTTAGGAGGGACATAATGAAACTCATATCTTTCTTGTTGTTGAAACTGTTTTCGGAAAAATTTTAGTGTGAAGTCTTTGTTCTAACGAAGTTCAATCGGGGGCAGCGTATTGTTCATAGCTGCCACGGTTGCTTTCAATCCTGAAGTGGATGGGGAGCCTAATTTTCTTGGCAGTCGGTTCTTGGCACCAACCTCTGGACTCTCGAACAACCATCGCTCGACAGTCAATTCGTATTCGCCAATGGGGGCACCATCACCCGCCTCGTAAGTGGTCAATTCAAATTCGCCGTTCGCGTTCGTGGTGGCACGCGGCTTGATAAAACCCTCCGGAGGTTGTTTTGCGTGAAAGACGATCGTGGCATTGGCGAGCCCAATTCCTTTTTGGGTCACTTTCCCAACCACCTTGTGTGTTGGCAGTCGCGTCTCTCGCTCACCGCAACCCGACAAACAACATGCCGTAAAAAACGTGAACGCAAGGATCGTGGTCTTTAAATGGATGTACATACTGAGCTGAATCCCTTCATTGGCTAAATGGTGTAATCAGGTACGAAGACGCGTGCCTTAGTCGGGTGAACAAAGACTGTGTTCCCTAATTGCAAATCGAGTTCCAAAAGTCGTTCCATAGATATGTCGACGCGAATTTCTTCTTTGTTTTTTGATGCCAATGAGAGTTTGGCGTTGATTCCTGCTCGATTGATGCGAGTCACCGTCGCTTCGAAACTCGATGGTGAGATGGGAACGCGATCGATTGAAATGTCGTTGGGGCGGATGTAGACGTTGGCTTGGTCCCCTTCGCGGGTTGAATCCTCGGATAAATTGACTCGAAGACTCTCCATCACGGCTTGCCCTTGATTGATGCGCCCTTGGAATACATTCACATTTCCAAGGAAATCGATGACAAACTCGGATTCGGGGTGATGGAAAACGTCGGCAGGTGCACCTACTTGTTCGATGCGTGCCTGGTTCATGACGACCACGCGATCCGAAACTTCAAGGGCCTCTTCTTGATCGTGCGTGACGAGAATGGTCGTGGTATTCAATTCATCATGAAGACCACGCAACCAGTCGCGAAGTCCCTTTCGCACTTTGGCATCCAACGCGCCAAAGGGTTCGTCGAGCAATAGAACTTGAGGTTCAATCGCGAGCGCTCGAGCGAGTGCCACGCGTTGACGTTGGCCGCCGGAAAGTTGCTTTGGAAACCTCGTGCCAAACCCTTCCAACTGAATCAGTTTCAGTAGCGAGTGAACTTTGTCGTGAATCGCTGACGGGGAAGGGCGTTGAGATCGTGGACGGACTCGCAATCCGAAAGCGATGTTCTCAAAGACGCTCATATGCTTAAAGAGGGCGTAGTGCTGAAACACAAACCCAACCTTACGGTCTCCGACCGGTTTGTTGGCAACGTCCTCGCCAAAAAACAGCACGTGGCTATTTGGATTCGGATCCGGTGACTCCATCCCTGCGATCACTCGGAGCAACGTCGTTTTGCCCGAACCGGACGGTCCCAGCAGCGAGATAAGTTCGCCCTCCTCGATTTTGAGCGAAATGTCTTTCAGTGCTGTAAAAGCTCCAAAGCTTTTGCTGATGTTTTGGATTTCGATGCTCAAGATATTCCCTCTGTCGTTGTCGACTCAAGCGATGAATTCGAATCCTGCTCTAGTTTTCGTTCGAGCAGTGTTTTGCCAATCAAAGTGATCACTCCGAGCGATGCCAAGATCGATGCCATCGCGAAGGCGGCAACCGAGTTGTAGTCGTTGTAGAGTGCATCGATATGCAACGGGAGCGTATTGGTCCCTCCGCGTATATTGGAGGAGACAACCGAGACGGCTCCGAACTCACCCATGGCGCGTGCATTGCACAGCAGTACACCGTACAAGACACCCCATTTGATGTTGGGTAGCGTAACTCGCCAAAACGTTTGCCAACCATTGGCTCCTAAAGAAACGGCCGCCCATTCTTCCTCGCTCCCCTGTTCCTGCATGAGCGGGATCAGCTCGCGTGCGACAAACGGGAAAGTAACAAAGATCGTTGCTAGAACAATGCCAGGCACGGCAAAAATGACTTGAATCCCGTACCCCTCCAGCCATTTGCCGAGCCAACCCTGCATGCCGAACACAAGGATATAAACCAGCCCTGATATGACTGGGGATATGGCAAACGGCAAATCGATCAGCGCGATCAACAAGCCTTTGCCTCGAAAATGGAACTTGGCGATGGCCCATGAGGCCGCAATTCCGAACACGAGATTCAACGGAACGGCGATGCCGGCAGCCAGACACGTCATGAAAATAGCGCGGATAGCATTGCGGTCTTGAAATGCTTTTAAGTAAACGGAGACTCCCTTGCGAAAGGCCTCGAAGAAGATAACTCCCAGCGGCATCACCAACATCAATGCAACGAAGGAGATCGAAATGGAGACGATCGTCGCGCGAACCCACCAAGGATCGCTCGTCTCACGTTGAATACGGTTGGCATTTTGTGTCATCGATCAAGCCCTCCCTGTAACCCGTTGCGCCCACCATTGAATCCCTTGAACCAACAACAGAATCAACAACGTCGCAACCAACATCACAACCGCGATGGCGGCCGCACCAGGCACATCGGCATCGTCTAACTTGCTAACAATCAACAAGGAAACAATCTCAGTCTTCATCGGAATATTGCCCGCCACAAAGATCACGCTGCCGTATTCACCGAGCGCCCTCGCAAACGCAAGTGTGAATCCAGTGAGTAGCGACGGTAACAAGGAGGGAACGATAACGCGCCAAAATGTTTGCCAACGACTCGCGCCCAAACTGGCTGCCGCTTGCTCTGCCTCGCCGTCGAGTTCTTCGAGCGCCGGTTGAAGCGTCCTGACCACAAAGGGCAAACCGATAAAAGTAAGCGCGATGACGATTCCAAGCGGTGAAATAGCTGTCTTAATACCGTATGGGATCAAGTGTTTTCCTATCAATCCGGTTGGACCATAAATAGCCATCAGTGCAATCCCGGAAACGGCAGTCGGCATCGCGAACGGCAAATCAATGATGGCATCCAAAAGTTGTCGTCCAACAAATCGATACCGAACGATCGACCAAGCAACCAACGCACCGAAGACCGTGTTGATCAACGCTGCAATCAGCGAAGCGCCAAACGTTAATCGATAGGCCGCTTGCACGCGTCGTGAGGTAATGGTGTCATAGAAATCAGTCCAATCCATCGTCGCGGCTTTCAGAAAAAGCGCTGACAACGGAATCAAAACGATCACGGAAAGATAGAGCAAAGTATAACCCATCGTTACACCGAACCCGGGTAACATGGCTTTCGAACGGCTATTCATTTTTCTCGGTCCCCTTGCTTTTTTAGCATCAGGTTTGAAATCAAAGGCATGTGTTATTTTTTGTCCGATTGATAGATCTGATCAAAAACGCCGGTGCGATCTTTGAAGTGAACTTCGTGCGCCTCGTCCCATCCCGAAAGCACGTCGGTCAATTGAAACAGCGTTAACTTGCCAAACACAGCTTTTTGCTCCTCAGTCAGAAGTTCGCTATCGCGAGGGCGATAGTAGTGTTTGGCTGCAAGCCGCTGACCTTCGGGTGTGTATAGGTAGGACAGATACGCGGTCGCAACTTCGGTGGTCCCGTTTGCTGCCGCATTCTTGGTCACAACGGCGACAGGCGGTTCGGCCAAGATGCTCAGCGGTGGGACAACCATCTCAACTTGATTGGTACCAAGCTCCTTGAATGCCAAGAACGCTTCATTTTCCCAAGCCAGAAGCACATCGCCGATCGAACGTTGTATGAACGTGTTGGTAGCGGCGCGGGCCGACGAGTCCAAGATTGGGACATGGCTGTACAAATCCCCAATAAACTTCTTTGCCTTTTCAACCGCCGCGTCCACTTCCACCTTTTTGCTAGGATCCTTGAGAGCTGCAAAATCACCGAGTTCCCGATGAAGAGCGTACCCCCAGGCCGCTAAATAATTCCAGCGGGCACCACCCCCCGTTTTTGGATTGGGCGTGATGACCTCGACTCCATCCCGTACCAAATCGTCCCAATCCTTAATTCCCTTTGGGTTCCCTTTTCGGACCAAGAACACGATCGTAGACGTATAGGGCGAACTGTTGTTTGGGAACTTACTCTGCCAGTCTCCATCGATCAGTCCGGTTTTTGCAATCGAAGCGATGTCACCAGCCAATCCCAACGAAACGATATCCGCTTTGAGTCCCTCGTTGACCGCTCGAGCTTGCTTGCCAGAACCGCCATGCGACTGATCAATTTCGACCGTGTCACCGGTTTTTTCGTTCCAGTCTTTTGCGAACGACTTGTTGAAATCGACATAGAATTCTCGCGTCGGGTCGTAGGAAACATTGAGCAGCTTGACCGTCTTGCCGCTGGAATTGGTTTCTGCTGTTGGCGTGCTGCGGTCTCCGCACCCTACGAAATTTATGAGTAGCAGTGGAACGAAAACTGCGATGGATCTAATGACTGTCGTTGGCATTTTTTGAATCGTTTTGTTGTTGTATTAAACTATGGAGTCGAACAAGCCAATTTCCTGGTCAAAGCACAACGCAACCTCCGGACCAAACCTACGAACCGAATATTCGTCCCCTAAAGTCCACGCAGTATCGCAAAAGCAAAATAGCTAGCAAAAAAACCATTGCATATGACGGGCGGCCCGTTATATTTGACGGATGGCCGTCTTATTTGACGGAATGCCGTCCTGTTTGCTGACAGGAACAATTTGTAGAAACGAATCATGGAAGAAATAGAACAGCTACATGCCGAACTGAAGAGTTGGGAGGCCGCCATCCAGTTGACTGGCATCAATCAGCAGCTATCGGAGCATCTGAATTGCGTTCACTCTGTGGCTCCGATTGAATCCATTACGTTGCAGTTCCTGCACCGGACGTCGAAGACGCTCAAACTGGTCGCTACAGTCGGTGGAGACTCGAGGATTATCGCAGAATCAACATCCATCGTTTGTTCCGAAAAAAAATGGCTGAGCTTGAATGAATGGTGCAAAAGTGGCCAGTTGATCCGTCAAATAGGAAACGCTCGATCGGGCAAACTCAGCTTGTTGACTCCAAGTTCCATGACCAACAGTGTCGTTGCGATTCCGTTGAGACCGAGTGCGAGTGAATGCCGAAGTGAAGATGTAACGCTTGGAGCTGCCATTTTTGAAATCGGATCGAATCGTGCCCTTCGAGAATCGCAGCATTTGCTCTTAGCGCGGTGGCGACCCATGTTGTGGTTAACGCTTGATCGCTCCGTTCGCAGTTTATGGCCCGATGAGCGCAGTGACGAGCCATCGTCGGACCTTAACAAGTCAGGAAGTGAAAGAGCCGATGAGGCCCACGAAGCGATTGTCGGCTCGGAGTCGGGGTTGCGCGCGGTCATGGAACGTGTTCAAATCGTTGCGCCGTCTGACATGCCGGTATTGATCCTGGGGGAAACCGGAACAGGAAAAGAAGTGGTTGCGCGAGCGATTCACAGTCGTTCACCACGCCATTCTAAGCCATTCATTCGCGTCAACTGCGGTGCCATACCAACCGAGCTGATCGACTCCCAGTTGTTTGGTCACGAACGAGGCAGTTTCACCGGCGCATCCGATCAACGCAGAGGGTGGTTCGAGCGAGCGGATGGTGGCACGCTGTTTCTCGATGAAATCGGCGAGTTGCCTTTGGCAGCGCAAGTTCGATTGTTGCGAGTGCTACAAGAACATCAAATCGAACGCGTTGGCGGACAAGAGAACATTCACGTCGATGTACGCATCGTCGCGGCAACACATCGCGATCTCTCCTTCATGGTCCATCAACGAACATTTCGCGAAGATCTTTGGTATCGCATCAACATGTTTCCCATTCTCTTGCCTGGCTTGCGAGAACGAGTTGAGGATATCCCGTCGCTTACACGGCATTTTGCTCGAAGAGCCGCCAATCGATTCGGGTTGCAATACGTTGAGCCATCCCAAGCGGACGTCAAGCTGTTGATGGACTATCGCTGGCCAGGCAATATACGAGAATTGCAAGCAGTCATCGATCGAGCGGTGATTCTTGGAGGCGGCTCGCATTTGGATGTCGGCAAGTCGCTTGGGAATACCTTTATTCAGCCTGTGTTTCAACCGCAACCGTCCGACGAGCCTACATTTTACGAAGTGATTCCAGAGTCGATGGTGGCGACTCCGGTTCCGGTCCAATCCGAATCGGGCAGCGACGAGAATGACGCGCCTGTGGATTCACTGGATTCCGCAATCGTTCGCCACATCGAACGTGCGCTGGCAGTGACAGGTGGTCAAATCGAAGGAGGGCGAGGGGCTGCGAAACTTCTTGGCATCAACCCACACACATTGCGGGCAAAAATGCGGAAACTAAAAATCGACTGGGATCGATTCCGTCGGTTTTAAGGAGGCTATTGCACTTTATAACGCCCCGATGAGCTTTAACTCGTCTACATTGGCAACCTTACCTCTTCGTGGGATGCTAACAAGAACAAGACAGCCGAAACGATCGGTGGAGTCACCCGTCGGGGGCGTTCCAATGCCAAGCAAATTAATCGTCGATTTGATAGTGTTGAAGTGTTACGTCAATTTGTTCAAAGGAGCCAAAGAATCGATGCGTATTGGAATTCGACCCATCAATGATTTCGCTTTCAAAAAGATTTTCGGAACGATTGCCAACAAGTTGGCGCTCATCAGTTTTTTGAACGCAGTCCTTCGCTTGCACATTCCAATCGTCGACGTCACGATCGTCAACCCATACAACCTACAAGATTTCCTGGATGACAAGCTTTCCATTTTGGACATCAAGGCTGTCGATGCAAACGGTTCGATTTATGACATCGAAATGCAACTGACGATCTTTGAGGGGCTGATCCAGCGTGTCGTGTTTTACGGGTGCGAGATGTTTGCTGGGCAATTGAATGCAGGAGACGATTACACCCAACTCCGACCCGTTTACTGCATTTGCCTGATAAACGGTATCCTCTGGAAAGATGCTGAAAAAGTGCACCATGCGTTTCGGCTGACCGACCAGGAATCTGGACGGACGCTCGACAAGACAATTGAAATTCACACGCTTGAGCTGGGCAGGTATAATCTGAATGAGGCGGATTTAGCCATTGCAAGCAAGCGAGATCGCTGGCTGTACTGGTTTTTGCACGCCCACGAATACGAACCGGAGGCGTTGTTAGCGCTTTTTCCGGAATCGGAGATGCAATTAGCGACGATTACGCTCGCGAGAATAACCGAGATAACGGAGGACAAAAAGATGTACGACGCACGAGAAAAGGCGCTGCGAGATCAACAATGGGCGCTCAACGCAGCACACCGAGAAGGCAAGATTGAGGGCGAGATCAAAGGCAAGATTGAGGGCGAGATTAAGGGCAAGATTGAAGGCGAGATTAAGGGCAAGATTGAAGGCAAGATTGAGTTGATTCGAACGCTTGAGGGAATCTTGGGGCTGGCTTTGAGCAACGTAGAGGATTTGCAAAAACTGGACCTTGAGGCTTTGCAATCGCGAACCAGTAATCTTCAAGACCGGGCTCGCAACCGAGCGTAGTTCCATGTCTAAGGCATGAAGCGAGATCTATCTGGACGGCAATAAGGGGACGCAGCGCTGCGTCCGCTTTTGGTGTGCGCGGAAACAACCTGCGTCCCTTTTGTTTCCTCCGCCACTATATTTTTCGGATAGATGACAACTGGGCTCAGGTAGGAATGGCGTCTTTAGTTTTTGCGTTCTTAGGCATTTCTGGGACAAAATCCGTTTTGATATCGTAGTTGAAGACGTTGTTCTTTCCTGCGACGACTTCGAACTCGATTGTGCTTTGCTTATTGAATTCGGGTGGTACTACATCCACGGGGATTTCGCTTCCAAACTGAATCGTATTATCGGCTGGTTTGCCAGTTTTTTTGTCAAAGTCGATGCTGGCTGTGATGCGAACGATGTACTTTCCAGGCTGAACTCCGTCGGCACCCGTTATTGCGTACTTGCCAGAATTGATTTGACCTTGGCCACCGCCATTGCTCCCCTCTGCCACCGGAGAAAATACAATTCCCGCCATTCCCTTAAGCGGTGCACCATTGAGCGTGATTGTGCCGCTGACATTTTCACGTCCGTCCGGATTGCTAGGAGCGGAGCAACCGCCGGCCGGCAAAAGCGATAACGAAATCATTGAGATTAAAACGAATGGGGTTTTGAAATTTCTCTGAGTTGATGTGAACATCGTCCGGCAACCAGTTTCAGTAGGGTTTATAGTTTTTAGAATGGATCAGGACCAGGATAACTAGGCACATGGCCATCGCTTGGGTGGGTAAGTAAGCCCCACGTGAGCGCTTAGTTTGGCAAGTGCTCGCTTCCACGCGACGCAAGCACCCTCCGTTCATTTTCGACGAGCGCGCGATGATCTGCGGCATGCGACCTTCGCGCGGGTCGATTACGAAAGGTCCAGGGAGTTGTTACTCGACCGAAGCCACTTCGCCGCCCTGGGAGGTGCCAGTCGCGCGCCAAACTTGGCGATCGACGTTCTGGCTAACAAAAGTGACGCTGCCGTCGCCGCGGACCATGTTGACCCCACCGGGGTGAAGGCTGCGGGCTGATATACGAACAGCGTAGCCAGATGGCGCATTCTCGGCGATACATGGAGAAATGGTTGTGTTTTGGCAGTAGGAAGCCGACATCAATTCATCGGGATTTTTGGTGTTGGGTTCGTAGTAGGTCGAGAAGAACGCATTTTCACCACGCACGCTGCCGCGAAAGTCACTGTAAGTTGCGTGAGGGGTAGGC
>Ga0194045_1000218_pt1 | contig 18537 bp, 10 predicted proteins | sample JunL6211m_MetaG_FD_161686 | JGI IMG/M metagenome (GOLD analysis project Ga0194045, IMG submission 161686) | Anoxic zone freshwater microbial communities from boreal shield lake in IISD Experimental Lakes Area, Ontario, Canada - Jun2016-L626-11m | ecosystem: Environmental > Aquatic > Freshwater >...
AGCCAACCACTTTACTAACGGCATCGATGACCGTCCGAAGAAATAAGCATCCGAGAATGGTCCCTGGTATGGTTCCTACACCGCCTTGTAGCGAACAACCGCCGATGACAGAAGCCGCGATGGCGTTTAACTCGTATCCCCGTGCCATGATGTCCGGTTTAGCAGAACCATCGTCGGCAAACGAAATCATTCCGACCATCGACGCGGAGACAGCACCCAGCACATAGGCAAGCCACTTGAGTCGATCGGTTCGAATACCGCTTAACTTGGCCGCTTGTTCGTTGCCACCCATCGCATGCAAGTGGCGGCCCGTTACAGTACGACTCATCAGAAACCACAAGAGGATTGCAAAGACGATAAAGACGATCGACATCGTCGTTACGTCTTTAAGTGCATCTCTCAGCAATTTGTCCGGAAAATCGATCTGCGACTTGCCACCGGTCGTGACCGTAGGAGTCAGGCCTCGACCAAAACTGCGGAGGCCGACCAGCGTTGCCAAGGTCGCAATGAACGGAGGTAGGCCGATGCGAGTAATGAGCCACGCGTGCAAGGTACCGATCATGGCCCCAACGGTAATCGTGCCTCCCATCGCAAGGACGACCGCAAGCCTCGAAAGGTGTCCATCTCGAAAACCATTGGGATCGAGGAGAATCAATAACGAACCAAACACGGTTGCGCTCAATGCGATCACCGAGCCGCTAGACAAGTCGATCCCACCCGAAATGATGATGATAGCGCTGCCAAGTGCAAAAAAACCAAGCAGCACCGTTCTTCGAATAATCAGTTCGGAAGATCCCGTCGGATCGTTCCAATAGGTGTGGTTGGAGTCCAAGAGAGCTGTCGCGATGACGACAAACAACCAAGCCAATACCAACTTGAACTCGACCGACGACCACAATCTTTTGAACAACGCCCATGCCTTTTCGGGAAGCGTCTGTGCAGTTGGGTTCATGAGCTCGTCAAACGGTACTTGGTAAGCCACTCTTGAAATTGAGGTAAAGTCACAAATTCAACGCTTGGGCCAAAGTCTTTGAACATCTCTGGTTTCAACGGAGTGTCCTTGGCAGGCACCACGACCTTCAGTCCTGTATCGCGAATATCACCGCCGGGTTGTCCCATACTTGGAAACATTTCTTTGGCGGTTGCAGTATCACCGGTGATCTTGGCAAACGCATACTTAACCGAATCGTATCCCATACCGAATGGGTTTTGAACGACCATGGCATCGATCATTCCTTCGGCCATTTGTTGAATGGCGATTTGCTCGGCATCAAATGTGACGATGGTAAAACGATCTCGGACTTTCTTTTCGTTGACGACATCGACGATGGCTGGAGCGTTGTATGACCAGATGCCCACAAGCATTGAAAGATCCGGGTACTTGGATATCACGTCTCGAACATTGTCGCGGGCTCGGCTTCGATCTGCATCGTCCAGTCGACGGTCCTTTTGGACATATCCTTGCCCCATGGCCGACGTGAATCCGTCCATCCGTTCGATGGCGTTCTGTTGGCTGTCTACGCCCACGAACTGAACATATTCTCCTTTGGCTCGAAGATTCTTGGCCGCAGTTCCCAGCACTTTGCCACCGACCACATTGTTGGTACCAACATAGAAATTGCGAATCGATCGATTCTTTTCATTCAGGTCGCTATCAAAGCAACCGATGATGACCCCTTTTTTGCTCAACTTCTCAAGTTCATCGGCGATGGCGGGGTTGCTCGACGAGATAGGTGAGATGATAACGGCAGCGATGTCGCGCTGGGTACCATACTGACGAAGCTTTTCGATCTGGCCTTGCTCCGTTCCATCATTGGAATCCATCGATGCCGTGAAACCGGCTTTCGCCAACTTCAGGTCGTCTGCCGCCTGTTGAATTCCAGCCCGTGCAGCATCCCAAAACGGCGAATCGGTATTGTTGAGAAGAACAATGCGTTTTGTTGCGGTTGGTTTGGCAGTTTCTGGAGTACTGCCGCCACTAGCACTGCCGCCAGTAGCACTGCCGCCATTAGTACTGGCGCCAGTTTCGAATCGCAGCCGGTGGAAATCACCATCAACGCAGCAAGGCACGCGAGCGAGAAGCGGATCATAACAAGATATCCATCTGTAACTGTCGGAAGGGAGCGGGTGAGTGAGTGGAGCATAAACCGGCATTCGGAACTCTCATGGTAGTTTTCGCGACCGGATTCCACAAGCTACGCTAATCGTTTGGCATCGCTCTTCATTTTGGCGATGCGCTCGCTGACGGTTTTTTTCGCCAAGCCCAAATCGTCCGCCGATGCGACGGGTTCGACTCCAAACAAATAGAACTTCACTTTGGGCTCGGTACCCGACGGTCGTACCGCGATGGCGTTTCCGGATGGAACAGATTGTCCCGGCAGGGCAAGGTCGAGGATCAGCATATTGCTCTTCGAGGAATCGAGTGCTTCGGTAGAACCGCCGATGATCTTGCGAGTCAAATTGCCGTAATCGCGAACGGCGAGCACTTTGAGGCCACCCATTTCGGCAGGTGGATTGTCGCGCAAGGATTGCATGAGTTTCTTCATGTTGGCCATCCCCTCGCTCCCTTCCATTTGGACATTGATGAGATCTTCGAGGTGGCAGCCATGCTCGATCTGGAGTTGATCGAGCCGTTGATGCAGCGTTAGCCCTTTGGCTTTCAGGTCGGCTGCAAGTTGACACATCAACAAACATGCAACTGGACCATCTTTGTCGCGAGCATATTGGCCAATAAGAAATCCATGCGATTCTTCTGTGCCGAATGCGAAATCGTCAGGCCCGCAGGCGTCCATCAGGCCCGCAATCCACTTGAAGCCAACGTGGATGTTCCCTTGACAAATCACTCCGTAGCTCTCCGCGATTTTACGAATCAAATCGGTTGTGACCAAGGTCTTGACGACATAGGTTCGGTTGGTGATTTTGCCAGCTTGCTTCAGTTTGCCGAGAACGAAATCGGTCAAAAGTGCGCCCAGTTGGTTGCCATTGATTGTTGCCCAAGGCGAATCGGGTTTGGTAGTGACTGGGCATGCGCAGCCCATACGGTCGCAATCGGGATCGGTCGCGAGAATGATTTCTGCGCGTTGTTTTATGGCTTCCAAGATGATCGCATCAAAAACCACGGCGTTTTCCGGATTGCTCACGTGTCCGGGGACGTTGGGAAAATCTCCATCGGGTTTAGAATGTGGTCCGTAAACCAACACGTCGTTAAAGCCAGCGTTCTTGAGCAGTGGCAAGACTGCGAATCCACCCACGCCATGCAGGGGGGAAAACATGACTCGGATATCTCGAGGACCAGGCCACGCAAACTTGCCAGCCGCAGCCAAATATGCGTCGTCGATCTCTTGGGTGACTATAGATACCTTGCCTTGCGAAAGTGCGTCGGCGAACGAAACCGTTTTGATTTGCTGGACGTTCATCACGCGATCGATGATGGCGGAGTCGTGAGGTGGCAGCACTTGCCCCCCGGTCGACCAATAGACTTTCACGGCATTGTCGCTCGGCGGATTGTGCGAAGCGGTGACCATAATGCCGCAGGAGCAGCTTTTCTGGCGAACCGCGAACGAGAGTTGAGGTGTTGCACGGTAGTCGTCTAGAAAATAGACATGGAATCCGTTTGCGACCATGATCGACGCACAAAGTTCGGCGAAATGCCTGCTCTTGTGACGTGTGTCGTAGGCGATGGCACAGGAAAGGGGTTTTCCGTCGGATGGTAAACTTAGAATGGTTTCCGCAAGCCCTTGGGCGCTTTCTCCGATGGTTCGGTCGTTGATGGCGTTGGATCCGAAATCGACCATGCGACCTCGGCGTCCCCCGGTTCCGAACGGGATAATGGTCCAGAACGCGTCGTCAAGCGCCTGCCATTTCCCAGATTCGATGTGTTCCAATATGCCTGGGACATAATGTTCGTAGCGGTCCTGTGTCAACCAGCACGTTATGTTTTCCAAGGCTCCTGAGCTAATCTTGCCCTCGGCAGTGGCTTGTTGTGTCTTTTTGAGAGCGGATTGGATTTGGGTTGAGGTGGCCAAGCTGTCTTGTTCCTATCGAAATTTGGATCGAGTAATTTTGGATCGAATGAAACTAAGTTCGAACGGATTTGAGAACCGTAGAGATTCTAGATCGAATGATAGCGTTACGCCATAACCTCATGGACTTGCCAACGGCTAATGGTCTCAAACTTTCCGGTTGGTGGCCTTGTCAAAAGATGGGCAATCGGAAAGATGTACACATCCACGTTAACACACTCGCAGGAAGGGAAGGCAACAATTGAATCACTTTTCGAAAATGCCGCCGGTCTTTGATTCGCAAGCGTATCAAAGTTACCAACGCCAACGCCAAATGACGCTGGGCGACTTGTTGCTAGAAAACCGCATTGTTTTCTTGCAAGGGGAGATCTACGCGGGCAATGCAAATGAAGTGATCATGAAGCTTCTTTATTTGCAAAGCGAGCAACGGCGAAAGGATATCCATTTTTACATCAATTCACCTGGTGGAGAGGTTGTCTCGACGCTAGCTATCTACGACACGATGCAGATGCTGTCTTGCCCGGTCGCGACCTATTGCGTCGGCCAAGCTGCTAGCGGTGCCGCTGTTTTGCTTGCTGGAGGCTCACCAGGCAAGCGGTTCTGTTTGCCAAACAGTTCGGTGATGGTCCATCAGCCTCACGGTGGCGTCCGCGGTCAGATTTCTGACATCGAGATCCAAGCTCGCGAGATTATTCGAATGCGAACGCAACTCAACGACATCCTTGCAAAGCATACCGGCAAGCCAGCGGATCAAATTGCGAAGGATACCGATCGCGATTTCTTTCTCACGGCCGAACAAGCCAAGGAATACGGACTGGTCGATCAGTTGTTGACCAAAACGCCGACCGACGATGACGATAAATCCTAACGAACTTCAACCTTGGAGCCAAACTTAATATGCCAATGATTCCATACGTCATCGAAAAAAGCGGCCGAGAAGAGCGCGTATACGATGTCTATAGTCGACTACTCAAGGACCGGATCATCTTCTTGGGTACGCAAGTCGACGACGACGTTGCGAACGCGCTTGTTGCCCAGATGTTGTTTTTGCAATCGGACGATCCGAAAGCCGACATCCACATGTACATCAATAGCCCAGGGGGCAGTGTCACTGCGGGAATGGCGATCTACGACACAATGCAATTTGTTTCGTGCGATGTTGCAACCTACTGCATCGGTCAAGCGGCTTCGATGGGCGCAGTCTTATTGACTGCCGGCGCCAAAAACAAACGCTTTTCACTTCCAAACTCGCGAATCATGATCCACCAACCCTTGGCTGGTATGCAAGGAACGGCTGAGGAGATTTCAATTCACTTGACGGAATTCCAACGCACCAAGCGCCGTCTAAACGAAATCCTCATTCGCCATTGCGGTCAAGACTTGGACAAGATCGAACGGGATACGGACCGCGATCGATTTATGGATCCAGAAGAAGCGGTTTCATACGGCTTGATCGATAAAGTCGTCGAGTCGATGCCCCGTGTCGAACCAACGCCTGGAGCCTAGTGCTTTGTGACAGCTAAGAATTAGGGTTGGATGTAGTGGATCTTGTTAAAGATCCCCCAGATTCAGGATCTTTAACAAGATCCACTACCCTAAAATCAAGCTGCAATGCGGCACTAGCCAGTCAGCGACAATCCGATCAGCCGGAACGCGCTAGCGGGCTGTTGATTAATGAAGTCGTTATTGGGTAAGGGCGGTAAGACGGACTTCCAAGTCCGTCAGTGGGGAATTCGACGGACTTGGAAGTCCGTCGTACCACTAAATGAACAGCCCGTTAGCGTCCGGTTTATCGAAATCGCAACGACGGCGGTCGCCTTTTAATCTCCAACAGTTGCCTCCATGATCTCGCATTTTATCGCAAAACGCATGAGTCAATGGCTCTTTTCTGCTTGAGAATTCTTACAGCCATCTGCTGTTGCGATTATCGTTACGGGGTATTATGAGGCATCCCTCCCCAATTCTCCCTCGGGGACGAACGAATTCTGGTACTAAAATATTTTCTAAGGAGCATTCGGATGTTGCGATGCCTGCGCGTTTGGCTGGGCTTGATCGGTTGTTTGTGCTGTAATCCCACCGCAAAGTTGCAAGCAGAAGATGCTCCACAAAAAGTGGTTAGCGTTGAAGGTGCGACGGAGTATCGGTTTCCAAACGGGGCCCGAGTGGTATTGTTCCCAGAACCGTCTCGACCGACCATCTCCGTCAACATGACGGTCCTCGTCGGTTCGCGTCATGAAGGGTACGGCGAAGCGGGCATGGCCCACTTGCTTGAGCACCTTGTTTTTAAGGGTACGCCGACGTTTCCAGATGTGCCAAAGTCGCTGCGAGATCATGGTGCAAACTTCAATGGAACCACCAACGTGGATCGGACCAACTATTTCGAGACACTTCCTGCGAGCGATGAAAATCTTGAATTTGGTATCCAGCTTGAATGCGATCGATTGGTCAATAGCTTTATCAAACGCGAACATTTGATGTCTGAGTTCACCGTTGTTCGCAACGAGTTTGAGCGAGGCGAGAACAGTCCGCAGGGCGTGTTGTCGCAACGTGTCCAAGCAGCGGCCTACGAATGGCACAACTATGGCAAATCTACCATCGGAAACCGATCCGATATCGAACGCGTGCCTATCAACAACCTCCAAGATTTTTATCGAAAGTACTATCAGCCCGACAACGTTGTCTTCATCGTCACGGGCCAATTCGACGAAGCCAAAGCCCTGGGTTATCTTTCCAAGTATCTTGGCTCGATTCCAAAGCCGACTCGCAAACTGGATGCACCCTACACCGAAGAGCCTGCTCAAGACGGGGAACGTCTTGTCACTTTGAGACGTGTTGGCGCAATTGGATCCGTGATAGCCGCCTACCACATGCCTGCAGCCTCGCACCCAGATTGGGCCCCACTCTCCATTTTAGGTAGCGTCCTGTCTGAGTCCAAAATTGGACGCCTGGACGCCGTGCTCGTTGAGACCAAGCTTGCAACCAATGCGTCGGCGAGCGCTGACAACGCTCACGATCCTGGATTGTTCACGGTGTTCGCTCAACCCTCCGAGGGAAATCTAGAAACCGTTCGAGCAAAGCTGCTGAAAATCATGGACACGCTCGGAGACGAACCGTTCAGCCAAGAGGCGATCGAGCGAGCTAAGATGCGTTCCAAGCGACGCTCGGATCAACTGATCTCAAGCGCGTCGGCAATGTCCGGTGCACTGAGTAGTGCAGCCGCACTGGGTGATTGGCGATTGCTCTTTTTGCAACGCGATAGAATTTCACAAGTAACGGCCGCAGATGTCAATCGGGTCGCTAAGTCGTACTTCCCCGAGTACAACCGAACCGTCGGCGTTTTCATTCCATCCGATTCCCCGCAACGCTTGACGGTCCCATCGGTTGGTTCGATTGCAGATGTCGTTAAGGACTACCGAGGCGGAGATGCGATCGCGTCCGGTGAAGCGTTCGATCCATCCCCCGAAAATCTTGATGCCAGAACGAAGACGATTGAAGTCGATGGGCTGCGAATTTCCTTGATCCCTAAAAAGAACCGAGGCCAAACCGTTGCAATGACGGTGTCGCTACGTTACGGAAACGAAGACTCACTGGCTGGAAAAAATACCGCCGCAGGCCTGCTCTCTGGAATGCTCATGGCAGGAACCAGCAAGCTGGATCGGCAAGCCTTGCAAGAAAAAATGGACGCGATTGGCGTGCAGATTTCGGCAGGTGCGGGAGGCGGTGGTGGACGACGCGGTGGACGTGGCGGCGGAGGCGGTGGTCGTGTTGGCCAACTCGCATTCTCGATTGATGCGAAACGCGAATCGCTCGTCCAAGGAATCGAATTGCTCGGACAGATTCTGCGCGACCCCGCCTTTCCAAAAGAAGAGTTCGAACAAATGAAACTCCGAACGCTAAGTCGCATGCAAGAAATGAAAAGCGACCCCAATGCGCTGGCAGGAGATAAGATGGGCAAGGCGCTTTCCGATTACCCAGCAGGAGACGTTCGCTACGTACCAAGCATGGCCGAATCGATGGCCGAACTACAAAAGGTAACCGTCGAAGACGTCGCTGCGATCTACAAGCAACAGATATCGAGTGGAGTCGCTGAGATTGCCATTGTTGGAGATTTTGAACAGGAGCCCACGATTTCGGCCATCCAATCTGCGCTTCAAAATTGGAAATCGGATATCTCGTATCGATCGATCGAACGGGATGCTCGAAAGGGCATGGTTGGCTCCAAAGAAGACATCGTAACACCGGACAAGGCAAACGCTGTTTTCATGGCGGGTTTGTCGTTGCCGATGAACGAAGAAGATTCGGATAGCATGGCGCTCGAGATCGGCAATTTCATACTGGGCGGAGGCACGCTTTCCTCTCGACTTGGAGATCGAATCCGGCAAAAGGAAGGGCTTTCGTACGGCGTGACGTCATCCATGTCGGCTCCCTCCAGGGGCAATGACGCACGCTTCGCCATCAACGCAATTACAAATCCAGCCAATATGGAGGCTGTCGAAATTGCGGCCATGGAAGAGCTAAAGAGATTCATCAAGGATGGGCCGACGGAATCGGAACTTTCCGACGCCAAGAAAGCCTATCTTGAATCCCTAAAGGTTGCTCGCACAGGGGATGGAGCCATCGCAGGTCAACTCGTCGCCAATTTGAACCTTGGTCGAACGTTCGAGTACACAAAGGCTCAGGAGGAACGAGTGAAGGCGTTAAAGCCGGACGATGTTCGAAATGCATTTCAGAAGCATATCGATCCTGCCAAATTGATCATTATACGTGCAGGCGATTTCAAATAGGCTTGATCACATCGCTGTCGCGGCTTGAGGCCGTGACAGCGTTACGAAGACAGGCCGAGAATTTATTGGATGGACCACTTTGGTTGCATTTTGGTAACCCGTGTCCGTAACGGCTCGTTGCTTTAATGGATTGTTAGACGGGGTATTCGAAAGTGGCATGGGCGTCTCGCCCATGGGATTCACGAGCGAGCGCGCTCGTGCCACGCAATGGTAACCCGTGCACGTAGTCGATTTAGTGAAGTCGTTATTGGGCACCAGCGGGTACGATGGACTTCCAAGTCCGTCAATGGGGAATTCGACGGACTAGGAAGTCCGTCATACCATTAAAGCAACAAGCCCGTAAGCGAGGAGCCGACTGCAATGCCTCGCTTACGTGTCGGGTTGTCAATTTGAGCACCTCCAAACCGCGATTCTCGCGAAGTTGACACCGCTGGCAGTTATTAGCTACTATAATGCATTGATTCGATCGATTCCTTAGTCGAACACCCCTCCGCAGTCCTTTCTCGGACAATTTGATATGGCGATAAGCAAAAAACTCCGAATCCTCGCTGCACTATGGTTTTTGGTAGCTTTCCCGTTTTGTGGAATTCGAGCGTCGGAACCGGAAACTGCAGATATCGCTAAACAAACACACTTTTTTGAGTCCAAAGTTCGGCCTCTTCTTATCGAACATTGCGTCCGGTGCCATGGCAATGAAAAACACGAGGGAGGGCTTCGGCTCGATAGCCAAGCTCATTTTAAGAAGGGTGGAGAGAGCGGCCCCGTTTGGGATGCAAAGGTTGTCGACGATAGTCTTCTGCTTTCCGCGATCCACTACAAAGACCTCGAGATGCCTCCTTCAGGAAAGCTTGCCGATGAGCAGATCGAAGTACTTGAGAAATGGCTGAGGTCAGGTGGATTTTGGCCAGTTAACGCTACTATCGCGGCAGCCGCAACCAATGGGATGAAAGAGTTTAGCCCGGCGGATCGCGCGTACTGGTTCTTTCAATCGCGACAAGGGAATCCGACCGACAAAGACGAATCGATTAGCACTCGACTCGACGCCTTGGTCGAAGAAAAACTCACTGCCAACGGTTTAGTATTTGCGGAAGCCGCCGATTCGCGATCTCTTGTCCGACGTGTGTTCTTGGACCTGCTTGGGGTGACTCCAACGATGGCCGAGACAATGGATTTCTTGAACGACGAAAGCCCGGAGGCTTATTCCAAGCTCGTAGACCGGTTGTTGGACGATCCACGCTATGGCGAGCGTTGGGGCCGCTTTTGGTTGGACTTAGTCCGATTCGCTGAATCGGATGGCTACAAACAAGATGACTTTCGACCGACCGCCTACCGTTATCGAGACTATGTGATTCGGGCCTTCGAAACCGACAAACCCTACGCGGATTTTGTCCGAGAGCAAATCGCTGGCGATGAAATCGATCCGGATTCCCTGGAATGCCGAGATGCGTCTGGCTATTTAAGGTTGTGGATCTACGAGTACAACCAACGCGATGTGGTTGGGCAATGGACTGCCATCTTAAATGATCTCACCGATGTGACCGGCGAAGCGTTTCTTGGTTTGGGCTATGGATGTGCAAGGTGCCACGATCACAAATTCGATCCCTTGTTACAAAAAGACTACTTTCGACTCCAAGCGTATTTCTCGGGCTTGATACCTCGCGAGAATCTGCCGGCAGCGACGCATGATCAGCTGGCTGAGTTTTTGTCAGACGAACGACTGTGGCGCGAAGCGGCACAACCGTTCCTGGACACAATCGATGCACTTGAACGACCGCATCGAGAAAAAATCATACGAACTAGCATCGAAAAGTTCCCGCCCGAAGTGCGGCCAGCCTTGCTGAAATCGGAAGCCGAACGCTCGCCGCGAGACAAACAACTCGCTCATTTGGCTTGGCTGCAACAAGATCGCGACTTACAAGCAATCAAATGGGATAAGGTCCTTTCCGGCAAGCAACTTGAAGAATGGCGGTTGGCAAAAGAGTCTTTGAAGCAACTGCCTGTCCCGCAAGTCAAGGCGCTACCGGTATCCTTAGCAGCCACCGACGTGGGCCGAGAAGCGGCTGAGGTCACCATCCCGGGTAAGTCCGAGATGGGTCCGATACAACCAGGGATACCATCGATCCTCGATCCCGAATCGATGGCCATAACGTCTAGACCCGATCGCAATTCGACCGGACGTCGATTGGCGCTTGCAGACTGGATGGTCCGACCAGACAACCCGTTAACTTGGCGGGTAATCGTCAATCGCGTTTGGCAGCAACACTTCGGATTGGGGATTGTCAGCAATGCCAGCGATTTTGGTCGATTGACAGAAGCACCTTCGCATCCCGAGTTATTGGATTTTCTGACAAATCACTTTGTGGAGGACGGAGGGCATTTCAAAGCATTACATCGATGGATCTTGAACAGTCGCGTCTATCGACAATCGGCCTACCCGGCTTCGATCGCCGAATCGATTGCAATCGATCCCAACAACAAATGGCTGTGGAGATGTTCGCCGCGTCGGTTGGATGCAGAACAGATTCGCGATTCCATCTTGACTGTAACCGGTGAGCTAAAGCCAATGAAAGAAGGTGCATCGGTAGATCCAAACAAACCGATGCGATCGATTTTTGTTCGCGCGATGCGAAACTCACAGGACCGTTTTCTGTCGCTGTTCGATGCTCCCGACGCGAGCACTTCGACCGCTAAACGTAGCGCGACGACAACACCGCTTCAGTCGCTCATGATGATGAACTCCGAATGGATCAATGCACGAGCTGAGAATATGGCAAAGAAGATTATCAGCCTCAAAGGCTCACCCGAAGCGTGTGTCGCAGAAGCCTTCGAACGTGTCTTTTTGAAGCCGCCAACGCAGGCCGAGTTAGCCGTTGGACTCGAGTTCCTCGACCAACCTGAAGTCCTCGGCCAGCGCGACGTCCTCGGCAAACCTGAAGTCCTCGGCAAACCTGAAGTCCTCGGCAAAACTGGAACAAACGACAACCGATCTTGGAGAGATTTGTTTGTCGACTACTGCCATGTTCTTATCAATTCGAATTCCTTTCTTCACTTGGAATAGAGTGCAGCGGCGATGAATGAATTTAATCGAAGTAGGTTCACGGGCTCGCTTCCTCGCGGATCGGGTTATCTGAGCCGGCGCGACATGCTGCAACAAGCGGGTGCCGGGTTTGGCTCGATGTTTTTGGCGTCGATGCTGCCACCGAGTGGTTTCGGGGCGTCTCCTGCGGCGGAGACTTTGGCACCTCATCACACGCCGACGGCCAAGAGCATCATCTTTTTGTTCATGGAAGGAGGTCCAAGTCACATCGATTTGTTCGATCCGAAACCCGAAATAGAAAAGCTTGCAGGCAAGCCGTTGCCTGAGAGCTTTGGTCCCATCATCACGCCGATGGGCGAGTATGGTGCACCCTTGATGCCGAGCAAAAGAAAGTGGAAACAGCACGGACAAAGCGGATTGTGGGTATCGGATTGGTTGCCGCACATCGCCGAACATGCCGATGACCTGGCAGTGATTCGGTCTTGTTGGGGAAATGGACTCAACCACTCCAACGGTGTTTGCCAGATGAACTCAGGCTCGATTCTGGGTGGTCGCCCTTCGTTGGGGAGTTGGGTCACGTATGGCTTGGGAAGTGAGAATGAGAATCTACCCGCGTTTGTGGTCATCGAAGACGGTGACGGGCACGTCATCAATGGACCACGCAATTGGTCCGGTGGCTTCATGCCCGCTAGCTACCAAGGAGTTGCAATCAACGGCAGCAATACGCCCATCGATTTTTTGAAGACACCCGAACGCGTGGGCGATACGCGACAAGCCGCCAAGCTTCGGCTGCTCAATGAAATCAACAAGCAACACCAATTGCCGCGCGCGTCCGATTCCGAACTTGAAGCTCGAATCCATTCGTATGAGCTGGCCTTTCGCATGCAAGCACAAGCCCCCGAAGCGGTCGATTTGTCGCAAGAGTCCGAGCAAACTCAGGCACTGTACGGCATCGACGACAAATCGACGGCATCCTTTGGTAAGAACTGTTTGTTGGCTCGACGGTTGGTTGAGCGAGGCGTTCGATTCGTCCAGCTTTATCATGGGGCGGGAAGCAAATGGGACTCGCATTCGGCCATCGAAAAGAACCACAGCAAACTCTGCGATTCGAGCGATAAACCGGTAGCCGGATTGCTTGCCGACCTTAAACAGCGTGGCTTGTTGGATAGCACGCTTGTCGTTTGGGGTGGTGAGTTTGGTCGGACGCCCATGAGTGAAAAGGGAGATGGTCGCGACCATAACGCCTATGGCTTTACGATGTGGATGGCAGGCGGCGGCATTAAGGGAGGCCAGGCAATCGGCTCGACGGATGAGATTGGCCTGAGGGCGGTAGAAGATCGATTGCACGTTCATGATTTGCATGCCACCATTTTGCACATGCTAGGCGTCGATCATTGGAAACTAGTTTATGCACACCAAGGTCGACCGGAGCGGGCAACCCAAAATGAAGGCAAGGTCTGCAAGAAACTGCTTCTAGAAGCTTAGATTTCGCACGAAAATTCTGTTGATACACTTGAACAAATTCATAATCGTGTCTTTAGGAGGTAGCTATGGCTGTGGTTAAAGATTCGGTTGCTAGGATTTTGCTTTGCGGTTGTTTTATCCATGCGACTTTGATACCAAGTACTGCAAAAGGATTAGGTGATTCGGATGATCCCGATGGGATGGAACGAATTAAGTTGATGGAAATTGATAGTACTCCAAGCGAAAAGACATGCATGGTTTATTTCGAGGCCGTTGAGGTATCAGAGAATTATTTTGGAACCGATGCCATCAAGATCAACCGATATCTCGGTCGAAGAATTGTTAAGGACTACACCAAAATAAGGATCGATTACGCATCGACAGCTCCGGGCGGCAGTGGGGAGGTAAATCGCGCCTCGCACTCTCTTTATCATTCGCCAAAGGAACACTGGTGTGCAAGTGGGTTTGTTGGCAACTCAATCGTTTCGGAATTGAAAGAGGGCGAACCAAGCCATGTTAATATGCCCTTCCTTTCCCCTTGGCCAACAATGCTACTAGGGGAATATGCGGTGCTGGCCCGCTCGAAACGGGATGTATTTGGAAGATTCATTAATAATTTCACTCCGATTGATTATGGAGCGGATGCAGGACCTGCAACATCAACAAAGTTCTTGGTCCACAAAGAACCTCATAATCATGTTAATCAGCTTGTCTTCGATCAAGAGGATCAATCTAAACTATTGCGAATAACAAGCTACCGCACCAAAACAAATCCGCCGAAATCGATGAACACTGCAGAACTTAGTGTTGCAAAAAGCAAGGACTGGTTACCAATCAGGGATTGCAAGATTACATGGATTGACATTCCTGATTTTGGTCGACAGCCGCATACCATATTTACGAGGTCGCAAGCAACGTATAGCGATCACCCAGAGGAAAAAACGGACATTGAAATCCGTTTCTTTGCGTATGAGTTTGACGAATCCAAAATCCCAATCCAATTGCTTGATAAGTCAAGGTTCAATACGACCTCAATAAGTCAAGACTTCAAGGTTGGAGACATCGAATTGTTGCTTGAGAAAGACAAGAAGTCAGCAGCTAAGAAGTGACTGTGCAAGAATGTTGTTGCGCGAGCGCCTGGCACCTATATCCAGCCTGCACACCAAGGACGACCGGAGCGGGCAACCCAAAATGAAGGCAAGGTCTGCAAGAAACTGCTTCTAGACGCTTAGATTTCGCACGAAATGACTGGCTCCACCCGTCTCGTGTCTCATTTCATAAGCATATTACAAATGGCCGCTCGGGGAGTTGAACCCCGACGCCTCTCGGCACCAGATCCTAAGTCTGGCGTGTCTGCCAATTTCACCAAGCGGCCTTGATTCTACGAATCGAACTCGGATTTTAGTCAGAAACCGCTTCGAGTGCGACTCCACTTTAAAAAATACATCCGTTTGGCAACACGACGAAGTGGAATTCCGTAGCCTTGTGCTTCGTCAATATTAAAAATTAGAGTTGGCAATTGTAGCCGAACTCGCCAGCGTTCGGTTTTTCGTTGAGGCACTGAAGTCTGGCGACTCCAGCTACCCCAAGATTTAACCTGGACAAATCACCACTCTCTGGACTCCTGGGGTGCATATGGCCGGAAAGCATAACCAATCCGCAGGTCGAGCCTGCGGTATTTCACTGCTCGGTATGCACTTTGCGACCTAAGGACGCGGGGGATTTCTAACCCTGCCATTGATGAACTTTTCCGCTTGCGAAGTTTGTTTCCAATTTGCTTGTTTTGCCATGCTTGACTTTGCATTGTTTGCTAGTAGCGAGGTCATTGATAGAGCGGTTGTGCACGATAGTCCGATACTTTCCGTCGTGACGCTTGCAAGGGTCGAGCGTCATTTAACAGTTTTGCTTGTATTGCCACCGGTTTTGCAAGCATTTCGATTCTGAGCCGAATGCCGGTTTTCCAGCTTAGGTTCTTACGATGCGACAGCCAACTGAGTTGCGAACGGACGGACAGGTCATGATTCAACGTACAAAACTTCGAAAATGGATTGCAAGCGGATGCATTGCGGCCACGTGCCTCGCAGGTTGCAAGCAAACCGAGCGATTTCGAGCTTGGAGAGATTCGTCTGATGTTTCTTACTTCCAGAACTTTGTAACGCAGATTGAGTATCCTGACGTCAATGCTCCCATCGAGCCGACGGTGATGCAAACGCCTATGCCGCTGTCGGTTCAAAACCCGAACGAATTGCCGACGTATGATCTAACCCTGCAGGAAGCGATTCGAAGTGCCCTGCAGAGCAGCGACGTATTTCGGAATCTTGGGGGCAACGTCGTGTCGGCGCCACTAGGCCAACCGACCCACTACGACCCTGCATTGACAGAGTTGAACCCACAGGCCGGCACGCAAGCAGCCTTGGCGGCCTTCGATGCTCAAGTCACGTCGCAGTTGTTTTGGCAAAAGAACAATCGCCCATTTAACAACCTCGGCAACCCGTTTCTGCCGATTGGCTTTCAACAGACCACCGGTGTGTACACGAATGCAATCACGAAGCGAACGGCGACAGGTGCACAATACGCATTGAGAACCAACGTTGTTTACGATAACAACAATAGTCCAGCTCGCTTGTACCGAAGCGACTTTGTCGGCTTCCTCGAGGCAGAGTATCGCCAGCCTTTGATGCAAGGGGCAGGAACGACTTACAACCGCATCGCAGGACCTAACGCTGCAATAGGTCAGTACAATGGGATTCTGATCGGGCGCATCAACACGGACATCTCGCTCGCGGACTTTGAAGCAGGCGTTATTCGACTGATCAGCGATGTCGAGGGCGCGTACTGGGAACTGTATTTTGCCTACCGAGCTCTCGACGTCCAAGTAACAGGGCGTGAAAGTGCGCAGCGGACTTGGCAGCTAGTCAACGAAAAACTAAAGCTTGGCGCCAGAGGTGGTGACATAGCCTCGGAATCGCAAGCCCGCTCGAGTTTCTATCTGTTTCAGTCGCAGGTTAATGATGCCTTAGCAGGCCCACAAGGTCTGTACAACTCCGAGCAAAGACTGCGATACGTCATGGGGCTACCTGCCACGGATGGCAGGTTAATGAAACCCATTGATAAGCCGATCGGTGCTGAAGTTGCAATCGATTGGGATGCCGCTTTGGGCGATGCCTTGACACGCAGAGTCGAGATTCGACGTCAAGAGTGGACAATCAAACGCAGGGAACTAGAACTCATTGCATCGAGACTCAATCGTCGCCCTCGTTTGGACGTATTGACGCAGTATCGTTGGCGAGGTTTGGGAAATCACCTCGTCGGAGCCCGTGATCCCGACAATCAATATAATAGCTTGACCCAAAACCTTACCGAAGGAAACTTTCAGGAATGGCAAGCTGGCTTCGATTGGTCCTACAATGTAGGTTTGCGACAAGCGTCTGTTGCCATGCGACATGCTCAATTGAGTTTGGCTCGCGAAATGGAAGTATTGAAAGAGCAGCAGCTTCGAATTTCTCATGATCTGAGCGCCGCGTCTCGCCAAATCTCACGAAGTTACATGCAACTTCAGGCCAACTACAATCGAAAAGAAGCAGACGATGCGCGAGTGGATGCACTTAGCCGTAGAAATAGAGAAGGCCTCGACGACCTTACGTTCTTGCTGCAGGCTCAGCAGTCGCTTGCGAACAGCACCAGCGCCTTGTACCGATCTCTGATCGACTACAATTTGGCTCTGCGTGATTTTCATCGAGAAAAAGGCTCGCTGCTCGGATACAATCAGGTCAATCTGTCCGAAGATGTGTTGGATGCCAATATGTTGCAGGCTGCGTATCAACGCGGTCGACACTTTACACCGCGAGACAATCCTGAGGCGGTAACCGTACGTAATCGCGTGAGCAATGGACCCATGAACCCAAGCGATGTCGGTCAACCGTTCGCGACGAGTCAGTCGGTTGCACCGGATTCGATTATGAACGAAATCATGGAAGTTACCACAGACCTTTAGTACCGTTTGGCGATGCGAGCCATTTGATGCATGACAGTGGGTTGTGACCTTCGCCCTAGTGTGAAGTTAACGATCCCCAGGGGTAAAAGGACCACGAGCTCCCCACCCGCTAGTCACTTATCCGATGGATACGCTAGAATAGGCGTCTGTGATATTCAATAATCGTGAAAAATCTGGGCCAAACCATCTGCCGAGCGGTTTGCAACTGGCTGAACTCGACGGCTGTACCTGGGATGTCGTCATTCTCGGAGCAGGCGTTGCGGGTGCGTCTGCTGCCATCCTCTCAGCCAAGCACGGCCTCAAGACTTTGCTTGTCGAAGCAAAGCCCTTTCCTCGCGAAAAAGTCTGCGGCGGATGTTTGAACCTACGCTCGCAAGGGTCCCTCAAACGACTGGGTGTGCTAAACCAAATCGAGTTGGCAGGCTCAATTCGCATCGATTCGATGCATTTGCAAATCCTTGCGACTTCGGTGAATTGGACGGTCCCCGCCATGATGAGCGTTCGGCGCTCGACATTGGACACCATACTCGTCGATGAGGCCGTCACGCAAGGTTGCAAATTCATTGACTCTGCACATGGGAGCCTGATCGCGTCTGAATCGAATACGAGATCGGTCCGCATCCAGAAGCAAGACCAATCCGTTGTTGTAGAGGCAAAGTGTGTGCTTGTTGCAAGTGGACTGACCAGATCGCCGCTCAAAAATCCGACAAACTGGCCGGCCGTCGTTCATGAAGATTCTCGAATCGGAGTACAATGCATGCTGGCTGAAACACATGCTGCGGCGTATGTTGGTAATCAGTTGCATATGTTGGTTGGCAAAAATGGCTATGCAGGCATTTGTAGTACGGATGGTAGTTACGTGGACGTTGCAGCCGCCATCGATCCGGCGTGCATTCAAACTCTGGGTGGCATAGAACAAGTTGTTCGCGGAATCCTCGAGGAATGCAACGCTCCGCCGATTCAATGGCCTGAATTCATTCCATGGATGGCAACACCGGCCTTGACTCGCAATTCCTCGCGAGTCGTAGAGCGATGCGTCTTTTTGATTGGAGACGCGATTGGATACGTCGAGCCATTTACGGGAGAAGGAATGTCCTGGGCGCTTGCGAGCGCAGAAGCAGTGATGCCACACGTTATTGAAATAGCGCACAAAGAATGGAACGACCGCATGGCCGATCAATGGAGCGATTGGGCCGTTCGGCAACGAATACAAAAACAAAAAACCTGTCGTTGGAT
>Ga0194045_1000219_pt1 | contig 18520 bp, 11 predicted proteins | sample JunL6211m_MetaG_FD_161686 | JGI IMG/M metagenome (GOLD analysis project Ga0194045, IMG submission 161686) | Anoxic zone freshwater microbial communities from boreal shield lake in IISD Experimental Lakes Area, Ontario, Canada - Jun2016-L626-11m | ecosystem: Environmental > Aquatic > Freshwater >...
CATCACTGCGAATCGTAGTGACAATAACGTCAGCGTGCTCTTGGGTAATGGCAATGGCACCTTTAAAGCCCAGCAAATCTTTACCACGGGATCTAGTGGTCTTAATCCACGCGGCGTGGCTTTAGGCGATGTGAACGGCGATGGTAAACTCGATATCATCACCGCGAATTATGGTTCCAGCAGCGCTAGCGTGCTCTTGGGCAATGGCGACGGCACTTTTGCAGCTGCATCATCCACATACACTGGAGCAAATCCACGAAGCGTGGCTTTAGGCGATATGAACGGCGATGGTATACTCGACATCATCACCGCGAATTATTACGGTAATAGTGCCACCGTTCTTCTCGGCAATGGCGATGGCACTTTTGTATCTCAAGCCAACTTCGCTGTGGGATCTTATCCACAGTCTGTGACTTTGGGCGATGTGAATGGCGATGGTAATCTCGACATTATCATTGCGAATTATGGCTCCAGTTCCAACAACGTTAGCCTTCTCTTAGGCAACGGCAATGGTACCTTCCAAGGCCAGAAAACCTTCGCGACGGGTAATGGTCCATACTCCGTAACCTTGGGCGATGTGAATGGCGATGGCAGGCTCGACATCACCACCGCGAATTTAAGTGCCGACACAACGAGTGTGCTGTTGGGGAATGGCAATGGTACCTTCGGTACCAATAAAAACTTCGCGACGGCAAGTCATCCACGCGGCGTGAACTTGGGCGATGTTAACGGCGATGGAAGACTCGACATTATAACTTCCAATAACATCTCTAATATCTCCAGCGTCAGCGTACTCTTAAACAGCATTGCCTTCACTGGGCAGACTGCTACTGTAGTTTATACTGCTAACACGCCAACTTTTGGCACGCCAACTTCAACTTCAGATGGCTTCACCGTGCAGATCACCAACTACGATGCGAACTTCACCTATGGTGGAACTGCCACCCCTGGTGGTAGCGTAGCGATATCCAACACTGGTTTGGTAACCGTAACCGGGGTAGCAGCAAATACTTCTTCCACTGCAACCATTACCACCACCCAAACTAACTACGCAAGCGGCAGTGCCCAAGTGACTGCAACCTCTTTGCCTGCTACACCGTTGGTAGTAGGAACGCCGCCTGCATCTTCCTCTGGCGGTTCCAGCACGGTCACCCTTTATGACCCTGTCACCGGTGCAGAAGCAGGCACTGCAGTACCTTTCCCCGGATTCAGTGGCCCTATTAAAGTTGTCTCAGCCGACTTCAACAACGATGGTGTTGCAGACATCATCGCTGGCGCAGGCTTCGGCGGCGGACCAGCTATCGCTATCCTTAATTCCCAAACCGGCGAAGTCATGGAAGCTTTCTTTGCTTTCGATCAAGCTTTTACCGGCGGTGTATTCGTTGCTGTTCAAGATGTAAACGGTGATGGAATCTTAGACATCATCGCTGGCGCTGGCCCTACCGGCGGTCCAGAAGTTCGCATCTTCGATGGCAGCAATCTTACCGTCCTTCGATCCTTCTACGCCTATGCAGTAGATTTCACAGGCGGTGTTAGTGTTGCATCCATCGACTTCAACAACGATGGCATCCTCGACCTAGTTACCGGCGCAGGCCCAGGTGGCGCTCCCCATGTTAAAGTTTTTGATGGTGCTACCAATGCAATCATCAGCCAATGGTATGCCTACGCAACTGATTTCACTGGCGGCGTATTTGTCGAAATAGGCGATATCGGCAACGATGGTACCTTCGAAGTAGTTACCGGCGCTGGCGCAGGCGGCTCACCCGTCGTTGGAGTCTGGGATCCTAATACCGGCGCTTTACTTGCCCAGTTCATGGCCTACGCAGAAGACTTCACCGGTGGCGTTCGCGTTGGCATCAACGATGGCAACACTGATGGCATTGCAGACATTCTTACCGGCGCTGGACCAGGCGGTGGCCCACAAGTTAATGTCTTTAACTTCCCAGCTTTGGATCTGCTGTTCTCCTTCTACAGCGGCGATCCAGCCAACACCGGCGGCGTATTCGTGGGCTAATCACTGAAGTAACTTTCAAACAACCTAACCCCATCCACCTTGTTGAAGTGGGTGGGGTTTTCTTTTATGTCTATGCTCTTATATGAACACTTTTTCTCTCTCTTTTTCTTTTATTTTTTCTTCCCCCAACTCCCAACCCTCTTCCCTCCGGGAAAAGGGCCCTTCGCTTCGCTAGCCCGGGTTTCTATCCTCCACCATTTTTACTTGCTATTGATTGATGTGAGCTTGTTTAAAGACAGAGGAGTTGCGATGGGGAAGCCCCACTGCAACTCCTCCGTTAGCAACTTTAGGTCTTGCACCTACAGGATGAGTGCAACCGTCGCTATGCTTCTGCTTGTTTTTATTTCCGTGTAATTTCGTCGCTAATTTTCTATATTTCTAGGTTGGCTAGGTTTTATTCGGCAGAGTTTTTTTGTCTGCCCGGCAAGCGGTAATCCAATGGAGGCTTTTGATCTTTCTCCATTAGGGGTTCATATTTCTTGCCTTCTAATTTCTTCGATAGTTCAGCTTTCGCTTTTGCTACAAGTTCTGGTGATTCAAAAAGGTCCATGGCTGTAGTTGCTAATACTTTTGAAGCTAGCATCATTCCTTTTTTACCTATGGTTGTTCCGCCACATGCCACGGCTTGCCATGAATGCCCAGGGGTTCCGGGAACCCAAGTCGCAGCGCTAAATCCTGTGGTTGGTACCACCCATGAAACATCGCCAACATCGGTTGAACCCATTGTTGTTTTTCCTGATAGATCGAGCACTTCCTTAAGAGCGTCGATGGGAGTGTTTTTGTCTGGAAATGTTTCACGAATACGCAAAGCGAAAGCCATTTCTTCCTTGGTGTATTCTAGGTTGTTGAGTGCAATCAGATTTTTTCTGGTTACCTGTGCAAGGGTATCGTTTGGAAGTATTTCCATCGTTCCGCCTAAAGGAACGACTTCGAGCCTGGTTTCTGTTGCAAGAGCAGCCCCTTGGGCGCATTTTAGTAATCGAGGCCAAAGTGTTTTTACAACATCCGATTTAGGATGACGAACATAGAAAAAACCTTCTGCAAATTCTGGAACAACATTGGCTGCACCCCCTCCTGAGGTGATGGTGTGATGCAAACGAGTGCCTTCAGGTGTGTGTTCACGCAGAAGTTCTACTGCATGCATTGCGAGTAATAAGCCATCAAGTGCGCTGCGACCTTTTTCAGGTGAACCTGCTGCATGTGCCGCTTGGCCGTGAAAACGAAACTTTACTGCAATTCTGGCAAGGCACGATGAATCACCAGCAGCATTTCGGCTGCCTGGATGCCAATGCAGTGCCACATCAACATCTTTGAAAAGGCCTTCGCGAACCATGAATGCTTTTGCTGCGCCACCTTCTTCTGCAGGACACCCATAATACCTGATCGTGCCTTTGATTTTTCCAGCTTTAATGGCGTCCCCGATTGCCATTGCTGCATTTGCAGAAGCTACTCCAAATAAATGATGCCCGCAGGCCTGCCCGTAGCCATTGCCACCTTCTTTAGGTTTACGAAAGGGGACAGCCTCTTGAGCGATTTCAGGAAGTGCATCGTATTCACCAAGAATGGCAATAACTGGTTTTCCTGATCCCAGAGTTGCTGAGAAGGCTGTGGGAATTCCTGCGATACCTTTTGCTATTATAAAGCCTTCTTTGTTTAAAGCATTGGCGATGAGGTTTGAAGATTGTTTTTCAAGGTAGCCAGGCTCTGCGAAATCCCAAATCTTTTGTGCCATGGCCCAAGATGATTCTTCTCTTTGGCTGATGCTTTGCATTAAAGAAGTGCGCAGATCTTGGGCAATAGAATTCTGTGTTGATAGCAATAAAACCATTAAAAAGCAAAGTAGTTTGTGTGAAGTAATCATAAATCTAGCTTTCGAAAGTAAAAAAAATTAATCTCATAATTCTAAATTTAAACTCTGGCATTAAGATTATGTAGGATTAAATTATAAATACCGATTAAACAATTCGCACAACTGCTAACCTTGCGCTTTTTTATTACGGTGCTTTAATACTTTATTGGTTAGAATAGTATTTTCTAGCTGGATCTAATGTGTGATTCGATATTGTTTTTTTAAAGTGTTCTAACTTTTGGGGCAATTTGGATGGATAAGAAGGAAATCCCGTCTGCCCGTATTGATAATTTAGGCGATGATATCGCTTTTAATGAAACCGTTGTTCAATTCGGCTCAGTTGATGCACAATCAGTATCAGGTTTAAAATCCATTACAGGTATTACTAATTGGGAAAATGCTGATCATGTAAGGGTTGATATTATACTAGATCGATATCGGGTTATAAAGCAGCTTGGCGAAGGTTCATTTGGAAGAGTATTTCTTGCCAGGGATGAAAAGCTTGATAGGCTGGTTGCGATTAAAGTTGCGAAAAAAGCATTCAAAGATACAGAACGATTAAAATCATTTTTTCAAGAGGCAAGAATTCTTGCTTCACTAGATCATCCTCATATTGTTCCAGTTTATGATGTGGGTAGCTCTGAAGTTGAAGGTGTTTTTTTCATTTCAAAGTTTATTGATGGCGTAAGCCTAGCTCAAAAAATAAGGCAGGGTGGCTGTTCCCTTGAAGATGCAATTGCAAGAGTTTTAATGGTTTCGGAAGCCTTGGGGCATGCTCATGAGAAGGGGCTTGTTCATCGAGATGTAAAGCCTGATAACATTTTGCTTGATCAATTGGGTAATGCTCATGTTGCAGATTTTGGTTTGGCATTAAAAGTTGATTTTTCAAATAAGCAAACTGAATTTACCGGGACCCCCGCATACATGAGCCCTGAGCAAGCTGGTGGCATAGGTAATTTAGTTGATCAACGGTCTGATATTTTTAGCTTGGGTGTGGTTTTTTACGAATTGCTTTGTGGTGAAAGACCCTTTCAGGGTTCAAATATTGCAGAAATTATTGATTCTGTGATTAAAGCTGATTATATTTTACCTTCAAAAATAAACCCAAATATTCCACTGGCCATTGAGCAAATATGCCTGAAGGCTCTTTGTAAAAACAAAGAAAATCGCTACACTTCAGCGAATGAATTTTCCGCTGATTTAAAATCTTATCTTGATTCCTGTAACCAATCTTTTAACCACAGAAAATTAAATGTTAATTATAAGTTAGTCGCTACACTTTTATGCTCGTGCGTAATTTTTTTATGTTTGACTGCCTGGTTGATTCATCGTGGATATGAAACTGATTTGAATGGCAAGGCAAAGGCATTGGTTGCTGGTGTCTTTCTTGCAGAGGGCAAATCACTTGAATTAGCCCTTGAGAAATCTGATGAGTTTTTTTCGCGCACTTCATTAGTTTATCACCAAGAACTCGCTGCTATGGATAAAACTGATTCTAGGAGAGTAAAGGCACTATTAGGATTAGGCAGTGGCAATCCTGATTTAGATCGTGAACTTTGTGACTTAATGCTTAAAGCAAATGTACCTGATTTTTTAGTTATCAGAAAAAGGCTTGAACCTTCAAAGCAAATGTTGATTGAAGGTTTGGTGCAGAAGTTTAAAAAAGCTGATGCTGATGAGTTGTTAAGGTTAGGGGGAGCTATTTCGTTTTGGGATCGGGATCACCCGGTGCTTGACTCGTATCTATCACAAATTTCAGACAAATTGCTGGTTCAAAACAAATTGTTTTTGGTTGAATGGGCTGAGGTGTTCTGGTCGGTTAAAGAAAAATTGCACCCTTTGTTGATTTCTAGAATTAAGAATACAGAGATTGAGTCTTCCCAGCGGGATTTTGCCACCGGGCTTTGCTGCGAATTTTCTCTGGGCGATTCTCTTCAGTTATTTGATTTGATGGAGGTATCCGATCCAAGAAATGCCCGGGTTATATATGCGAAGATGCTGCCTTTAAAAGACGAAGTTTTGCAACTTACTAAAAGTATCAGAGCATCAAAACTTGAATTGGCTGGCTTTGCTAGTAATTTTAAATTGCAAGACAGAATGGGAATAGCTGCTGCGCTTCAAATTAGCTTGGGTGAGGAGGCGGGATTTTCTGTTTTTTCATTTTCATCAGATCCAACCTCGAAAAGCAAATGCCAATTGATGCTAGGGCAACTTAATGTTTCACCTTTAATGTTTGTTGAAAAAATAAATTCTACAGGTGATATTTCTTCTAAAAGTTCGATGGTGATCTCTCTGGGTGATATTAATCTAGATTCAATTGATCTGGAAACCAAAGATAAGTGGAAGATGCAGTTTCTTGAGTTTTATCAAAAGAGCCCTGATGCTGGATTGCATGGTGCATTGGATTGGTTGTTAAGAAAGCGATGGGGGTTAGGGAAGGAATGTGATTTAGTTGTTGAATCCTTTAAATCTAAAACAATACCAGGAAATAAATGGTTGGTTAATTCGATGGGGCAAACTTTTGTTGTTCTTGATGGCCCGATTAATTTTCAAATTGGTTCTCCTCTTGATGAGCCATTAAGGTATGAAGCTGAGCGCATTCATGAAAGAGCAATTGCAAGATCAATTGTTGTGGCGCAAAAAGAGGTTACCTTAAACGATTTTTTGGCGTTGATGCCTCAACAGCGTTACACCGAAAAATATTCGAAAACCCCTGATAGCGCGATGATTTGCATTTCGTGGTTTGATTCTGCCCGCTACTGTAATCTTCTTACTGAGAAAGAATTTGGCGCTTCAGAGTGTGTTTACCTTCCCAATGAGCAGGGGTTATATGAAGAGGGCATGAGAATTGTGGATAACCCTCTTAAGAAAAAAGGTTACAGGATGCCTACCGAAGCGGAGTTTGAATTTTTTCATCGAGCTGGATCTTTGTCAATGTTCAACCATGGTTCTGATGTTCGTCTGACTGATCGTTATAGTTTTTATGTTGCGAATTCCAAAGACCAAGCTTGGCCAGTTGGGTCACTTAGGCCCAATCAATTTGGGTTGTTTGATACTGGCGGGAATGTTTTCGAATGGTGTTTGGAAAGTTATGATCCCTATCCTAATTTAAATATTTCGGATGAGGATGCCTTTATGAGTTCCCAAAATAAAAAGATTATGGCAAGCATATCGCGGGGTATGCGTGGTGGTTGTTTTTATAATCAAATAAGTAGTTTGCGAAGTGCGGATCGCAATGGGGCCAAGCCTGATGATCGAAGTAATAGCCGTGGTTTGAGGTTGGTCCGTTCGCTGCCTTGATCTTTTTGAAATCAACTTTATTTTGACTTAGCTTTTATCTCTTTAAATTCTACTTGGAAAGCTCCCGGTTTCTTATCTCCAATCATAAACCCAATTGATTCGATATCATTAGGATCAATGGGTTCAGCTTTTGGTATCACTTTGCCAAACGAAGTTGCGATAAATTTTTCAAATGGAAGCGATATTTCAACCCATTGGTTGTTTTTGGTCTGGAAGGATTGCCTGTAAGAAAATGCAGTGAGCCTTTTGTTGGTGTATAGGTTCATGGTGTATTCTCGGCCATCGCCTTTTGCTTCGAAATATATTGAGTCATTTTTCTTTAGTCCAAGTTGTGCTGGTATGCATCTTATGGAAGCAAAGCCGCCATTATTTTCCAGCGAAAGGCTGCCAGAAAAAAACAGAGTCTTATCTTGGGTGATTTTGAATCTTCCTTCAGATACCCCGCCCATTACATTGTCGTTGACACTAACCCAGATTTTACCTGATTCTGGGGTGTTAAAATTGAATATTAACCTGTCATTTTCTGCCGCCATGATATTGAAGCCTCCTAATAAAAGAATCAGAATAATAGTTGATGCTTTCATGGTTTGTTTAATCCCTGAGTTTTGATGTTTGAATACTTAAACATAACAGAAATTTAAGTTTCTACCAATTCTCGTTGATGAATAATGGGATTTAATGGAGATCGATATATCGTTCGAGTAAAGTTATTGTTTGGTGAGATTCTATCAAGGAGAAGCGATGAAGTCGAAAAATGGAAGTGCGAGTGAAGCGAATACATCTTCAAGGCGAACCCTTTTAAAGGCAACTGCGTTAACTGCTGCTGCACTTTCTTTTACAAATACCTCTGCCGCACAGCAAACCAAAACTGGTGAAGCCCAAAGGTTAGATGAACTTATTCAAGGTAATCAAACAATTGCCCGAGCTAAACAAATAGCGTTAGATATTCTTAAGCCTTCCCAGAAACAGATAGAGCACGGCCTAAAGCTTCACGCTGAATCATTGGTGTTTGATGGTTATGCATTTTCGCCCAGAACATCAATTGATCCCGTGATTATTGCAAAAATGATGGAAGATGGCGCTTCAGAAGTTGAGCTTCAAGATGCGAATGAAGATATGGGTATGACCCGTGCTGTAACAAATCTTCGAGAGCGCGAAGAGTTAATGATGGCGTTTCGTGCATCAGGAGTTACTTGTATTTATCAAAATGCAGGAGAAGAGTGCCAGCATCCACAACGGTTGATCAAAAGGCTTGCTCGTTTCACTTTTCTTACTGATATGCTTAAACCGTTTCTAACTAAAGCAACTAAGCCCAATGATATTGAGCTTGTTAAAAAATCAGATGGGCATTGCCTTTACCTAACAGGCAATGGCGTGCCTTTGCCTCAAGATTGGATTTCTATCGAGGAAGAGTTACGCGCCATTCGTGTTTTTTTTCAACTTGGCATACGTATGATGCATGTGACATATCAGCGTCGTAATATGTTGGGTGATGGTTGTGCCGAAACTGCAAATGGTGGACTGAGTGATTTTGGTAGGCAGGCAATTGCTGAAATGAACAGGCAGGGGGTATTGGTCGATATCGCGCACTCTGGTTGGCAGACCAGTCTTGAAGCTGCAAAGGTAAGTACCAATCCCGTGGTTGCAAGCCATACAACGGCGGCAGGTTTGCATCATCATATTCGCAGTAAGCCCGATGAAGTACTGAAAGCGCTTGCAGATTCTGGCGGATATGCTGGTATTTGCTGTATATCTCAGTTTCTTGGGGGTAAGTGCGATATAAATGCGTTTCTTGATCACATTGATTATGTTGTTAAAAAAATTGGAATCGATCATGTCGCAATTGGTACGGATGTTGCTTATTCCTCTAGGCCTAATGGTAATAATTCAATAAAGCTACCTCCCCGAAGAAAATCTCGAACTCGTTTTGCTGCCCTATGGCCTAAAGAAACTTTAACTGTAACAGAATCTGCAAGAGAAAGTATCGCCTGGACAAATTGGCCCCTATTTACTGTTGGGCTTGTTCAACGGGGTTATCGTGATGAAGATGTTAAAAAAATTATTGGTAATAATGTGATGCGGGTTGCTAAAGCTGTTTTCCCTACCTATCCACCTTTGGCCTAAATGTAATTTATAACTCTACGAAAGTTGGTAATGGACCTTAAACTTAAAAATAAAGTTGCAGTGGTGACTGGCGGTGCAAGTGGCATTGGTTTAGCCACCGCTAGGCTTTTTGCTACAGAAGGCGCTAATCTATTCCTTTGGGATCGTGCTGATAGCGTTGTTTCTGTAGCTCAGGATTTAAGCAAAGAGTTTGGTGTCAAGGTTGCTGGGATCAAAGTTGATGTAACAGATTCGGCGTCTGTACAGGATGCTTTGAAAAACACATTGGTTGTATTTAGCCGGGTTGATCATTTGGTTCATTGTGCAGCTATAGGTTCTGGAAAATTTGGCTTCCCTTTCACTAATCTTAAACCTTCGGATTGGACCAAGGTTCTGCATGTGAATATCATGGGAATGGTGAACATTGCTCATGCAATCGCTCCGGTGATGGTGAATCAAAAAGAAGGAACCATGGTTTTTATTGCATCAGTTGCAGGACAGATGGGTTCCCAAACAGATCCGCCCTACAGCGCATCGAAGGCAGCAAATATCAATTTTTCCCAATGCCTAGCAAAAGATCTTGCCCCACACCAAATCCGAGTGAACACTGTTTGCCCTGGGATGGTACAAACACCATTAAACCAAGCTGTTTGGAAGGCTTGGCATGATCAGGCTTCCCCTAGTGATAGTCTTGGTTATGAAGAATGGTCCCAAAAAAAAATAAATGCGATTGTTCCGCTGGGCAAATGGCAGACCGTTGATGCCATTGCCGATATGATTGTTTTTCTTTCTTCCTGTAGGGCAGGGCATGTTACCGGGCAAACGATCAATGTTGATGGTGGTTTCGTCATGCATTCTTGATAAATTTCTATAGTTTCACTGTTGTTATTTTCGCCCTAAGGGTATACTCCATAGGTAAGTATTCTTTAAAAAGGATTATCTATGACACGAATGGGAAAAGAATTAAGTTTGGTATTGGTAGGGGCAACGATGCTTACAGGCGGTTATTTTTATTTCCGCGAAGATGATCACGCTGCAGATTCTTATACCAACGACACAAATCATAATCATTCCAGCGCTCATCCTTTGTTTATTCCGATGATGATGCGTGGTTCTAGTTCGAATGGTGGGGGCGGTGCATCCCGGACTTCAGGAAGTATTACTCGGGGTGGTTTTGGTTCTACTGTTTCTGCTCATTCTTCTGGAAGTTGAAAATGCAGCGTCTGACTCACACTCCAAGAAACAACTGGCAAACTGCAGTAGAGAAATATGGGTTGCACTTTCATACGGCTGATGGTCAGCTTTATTGGGATGAATCAGCCTCTTATCACTTCTCCTCTTTTGAAATTGATACTCTTGAATTTGCAACTAATTCACTTCATCAAATGTGCATGGATACAGTGCAGCAGATTATTGATGATCGGCTTTTTCGATTGTTTCTTATTCCCGAGCACTTTGAAGATTATGTTATCAAGTCCTGGGAAGAAGATCAGTTCTCCCTTTATGGTAGGTTTGATTTGGCTTACGATGGATTTATTCCCCCTAAGCTTTTAGAATATAATGCAGATACTCCAACATCTCTTTTAGAGGCTGCAGTTATCCAGTGGTACTGGCTTAAAGATCTGGATGATCGAGGCGATCAGTTTAATAGCATTCATGAACGGTTGATCGAGGGTTGGAAGAAAATAGCACTTAAATCATCAAATAGCTTGCATTTTTGCGCAACGGAGTCCGTTGTCGAGGATTATGTCACGGTGGAATACTTGCGGGATACTGCAATCCAGGCTGGAATCAAAACCAATTATCTTGATATTCAGCAGGTGGGTTGGGATAGGGCCAAAAATACTTTTGTTGATGTACCAGGGAATCCAATTCAAAATTGTTTTAAACTTTATCCTTGGGAATGGATGATGCGGGAGGAATTTGCCCTTAATATTCCTAAAGGGAAAACCCAGTGGATTGAACCCGCATGGAAGATGCTTCTTAGCTCTAAATCGATTTTGCCTTTACTTTATGAGCGCTATCCAGATAGCCCTTTTATTCTTCCTGCAAGTTATGAGCCTCTTGATGTTGCTAATCAGGTTCGTAAGCCGATTTATGGTAGGGAAGGTGCAAATATTCAAGTAATCATTGACGGTAAGGTTGTTTCTGAAACTCCGGGGCCTTATGGCCAAGGGCCTTTTGTTTACCAGCAACTTGCACCCCTGAAGCAATTTGATGGGTTTTATCCTGTGATTGGCAGTTGGGTTATTGATGGCGAATCCGCAGGAATTGGGATAAGGGAAGAAAATTCTATTATCACAAAAAACACCAGTAGATTTGTACCCCACCAGTTAAGTAATTAGTTGAATTTATAGGCGGTTATTTATGCAAGGTTCAAAGACTTTCATTTTTGAAGAACTTGATCAACCATCAAAAGATTATCTGTTGGCTATTGGTAAGAATAAAGGAAATGGTTTTCCTGGAATTTATACTTATAAGTCTAACTCTTGGTGGGCTTTCTTGGTAGCCGGAGTTGTTTTTTTGGGTGGTATTCCAGTTGTCAATTTTGCGGATACCTTTGCAGAGCCAAAAGCTCAAGCAATGTTGCAAACAGCTTTATTTCTTGTGGGCGGATGGCTCGTGATTCTTTCATTTCGTCGAGGTGGTTTTTTTTCAACTGGATCAAATCTTAGTTCTTTTATTTTTGTTGATGGGAAATATTGTTGGAATTGGAACAACTATTCAGTGGATGTGGTTAACATTGAAAATATCAAATTATTTGAATGCATCTATAACCTTACTACTCTTACTTATGATTTTAAATTGGAATCCGATCATGGTTTAGTGGAAATGTCGTTTCCAAAACATTATGAAGAGTTCGCCTCTAAATTTTATAGTCTTCTGTCTTATAAATATGAAAAAAACAAGAAACTTACTGAACGCCACTTCAAGCAAAGTAAATTTAAATTGCTCCATGATTTGACCTTTGGAATTTTGTATTCTTTCCAATTTGGAAATTATCTGAAACCTGTTGATGGTGATGACGGATTTGTTCTTGATGAAGCTTTTAAGGATCTTTCTGTTGAATGCGTTCCTGATCCGTTTAAGGCGAGAAATGAAAATGTGCGAATCCTAACTTATGGTATTTCCATCTTGGTTTTAGGGTTTGTATTCTTTTCATTTTTTCAAATTAATATTATTGTTAGAGATGATCAAATTTGGGAATCTATTCAGACCATTAATTCAGATGAAAAAGTTTATTGGCTTAGAATATATTTAAGAGACAATCGTAATACCCGCCATCGTGATGTAGCTGTTAAACAACTAGGTTTAAAATATGAAAATGTTTTTAACAAAATTGGAAAATCACAAAACATCGTTGATAGAGATGATAAGGTTAATGTTGATTTTATTTCAAAACAAATTCCTGCCATTGACCCAAAAAATTCCATTTTGCTTATGCGTAATCCTAAGGTAAAGCTGATATCAGTACCTGATCCCAAGTTGATCGAAGGATTGCAATCTATAATTTTTTCTAAGATGCTGGATCTTCAAGAACCTTTTTTAAAATTGAATGTTACCCCTAGTGACCCTGCATCTGTTGACGTTAGCAAATTTGTTGGCGCTATAACCGATGCTTACATTCAATCGCTCGTTAGTGCCTTTGGAAGTGAGTATTTTATTGTATCTAGTTCTCTTGATGGCGCTGGCCATATTAATATCGTTTACAGTTTTTTTGAGGAAAAGAACCAACAGAAAATTCGCTTTGATGTTTCATATCGGCAAACGCCTGATTCTGAACCAACTGAAAAAATATCCTTGGAAGTAAATATTCCTCGTAGGGAACTTCAGTATGTTGAACGCGCCGCTAAAAGATTGGGCGTTTTTACCGTGGGTGATCAATCTGGTGAGTGGGTATTTCCAAATTAATTGTGTTTTAAAAGCTTTGCTGCTTCGACTGCGAAATAAGTTAGGACTCCATCGGCACCCGCTCGTTTAAACGAAAGCAAACTTTCCAGAATTACTTTCTCGCGGTCTAGCCATCCGTTTGCCGCTGCTGCACAAAGCATGGCGTATTCACCACTGACTTGATAAGCAAAGGTTGGAACTTTGAATGCATCCTTAACTCGTGCCACTACATCGAGGTATGGCATGCCTGGCTTTACCATTACCATATCTGCACCTTCTGCGATATCGAGTGCCACTTCACGGAGTGCTTCGCTCGAATTAGATGGGTCCATCTGATAGGTTTTCTTGTCGCTTTTTCCAAGGTTATTTGCAGAACCAACTGCATCACGAAACGGGCCATAAAAAGCAGATGCATATTTTGCAGCATAACTTAGAATTGCAACATGAGAAAAGCCAGCATTATCTAGCGCTTTTCGTATAGCGCCCACTCTGCCATCCATCATGTCTGATGGTGCTATTACATCGCATCCTGCGCGAGCTTGAACAACCGATTGTTTGCACAATACTTCTACGGTTTCGTCATTTACCACAATGCCGTTCCGAACTAGTCCATCCTGACCATGCGAGGTGTAAGGATCTAGGGCAACATCGCAGATTACTCCAATATCAGGCACCGCAGATTTAATTGCACGAATTGTTCTGCATACTAGGTTTTCAGGATTGAAGGCTTCTTCGCCATCTTGTGTTTTTAAATTTGCAGGTGTTGCAGGAAATAAAGCGATTGCTGGAATACCAAGATCGCGCGCTTCTTTTACTGCTAAGGTTAATAAATCGATGGATAACCTTTCAACGCCCGGCATGGATGCAATCGGGGTTCTTAAGTTATTTCCTTCTTGAATGAATACAGGCCATATTAGGTCGTTAACGGTTACACGATGCTCAGAAACCATGTTACGAATCCAAGGCGAAACTCTTAATCTGCGGGGCCTTGCGATGGGCGATATTTGGATGTGCGTTTTTGTTTCATTTTGATTATTAATCATGACCACATTCCCTGATTTATATTAAACAACAGCAATACATCTTATTGTAGTTGGTGGCGTTAAGAAAGAAATCGTTCGGGGTTTATTCTAAAAATGCTATTTGAGAAAGCCGAATAATTGATTTTCTAAAGCGAACTATTTTCATTTTTCTGCGTTTTGATTTTGTAGGGTTCGTAATTTAGCATTTTCACTTTTAACGGTGCATCAATGCGGTAATTAATGCCACGCCACTCTATGTTGCGGGAAAACAACGCAAATAAAAGTGCTTTAGGGTAAAGCAGTTGGGTAAGAATCATTGCCGGAATGAAGGCGATAAGTTTTAATGGGTTCAGCCATTTGGTGCATTCGTTTCGTTTTTTTACTATTCTCCGGACAAGGTATTCCAATAACAATAATTGGCATAATGTAATTACACCGTACCCAATTAAGCTGCAAGTTGCCAGAACTGCAATAAAAGGCTGATTGAAAAAAGTGCTGGTTGCAATCAGGGTTAATAATAAAAGCGGAACAAGAGTTACCAGAATTCCATGCATGACAATTTTCCACCACGATGAATGATAGAGAATCGCCCAGAGTAATTGCCTTTGTATCCATGGAATCAGTGAAGATAAGGTTACAGATTCTCTATTAATCATTAGGATTGAGGGTGCAAATTCGATTGTATAACCCTGATTCTTTAGAATATCAAACAGGGGCACATCTTGAACCAGTGCTTTTTCATAGTAATCAAGAACGTTGCATTTTTGTAAAACATCGATCCGGATGGCTAAAGATCCGCCCCAGGGGATTCTAAAGAATATCATTTGAAGAACCGCAGCAATGTTCCAGATATAGCGGATTAGATCCCCCATATTTGCTCGTGGGGGGAAGTACCAACGCTGGCCGTTTACAGCTCCAATTTTTTTATTTCGGAGGGGTGCAATTAATTCTCGCAGCCAAGTTTTATGTGGCATCGCATCTGCATCAATCATTGCAACCACTTCATAATCATTCAAGTTGTTCTGTATGGTTTGAATCAATGAACTGTTTACCAAGCTACAAGTTTCTTTTCGGTTTTTTAGCACTCCTAATTTAACATTGTTTTTATCACTGGCCCTAATTACCTCTTCTGCAAGTGCGTAAACAGGATCATCTGGATGGTCAACCACGATGATTACATCGTAATTTGGATAATCTTGATTTAGTAATGCGGGTAGTGCTGTTGTTAAAAACGGATCTAATCCCCTCAGATTTAAACAGACGACTGTTTTTGGGCAATCAGAATCTTGGAGTGGAGTTGATTCCCAATTCCAAAAAGTTGGGGCGATGTATATCACTAGGATCGAATGAATAAGAACCAATAGGATCGCAGCGAATAGAACCACTGTTACAATTGTTATCATTCGCTTTGTTTTTCTTTGGTAAATTTTTTGAGCGTTTAGCTAATATCAATCAATTCTTCATATTAGCAGTTATTTTACTTGCTAGCAATCCTTTGCTAAATTGAGTTGTGATATTACTTGGCAAACACTGGTTTTTATTTACATTTGCTAGCGCTCAAATAATGTTCTTGTTATTGTTTCATCATGATGTTTTTTTTAAATAGTTATATTTTTCTCGTTATCATTCATGAGGTTTATTATGAGGTTTCTTTTAGCTGGTTTGGTCCTTTGCATTTCAATATCTTTTGATCTATTTGCTCAACAAGGCGGCTCTGAAAAAGAATTGCTCTCGCTGTTGACGAAAAAGGAAAAAGATTCCTGGGTTGCGATGAAAGATAAAAACCAAGAATTCTTTAAGACTTACATGGCTGATGATGCGCGGGGCTATATGGCTGATGGTTCTGAAGTGCTAAAAGTTGATTTTATTAAGAATTTAAAGGATTGGGATCTGGAGACGTATTCCATGGGGCAAACATCGTTGTTGCAGATTCAGCCTGGTGTTTGTTTTATATTTTACAAGTTAGATTACAGTGGAAATCACAAGGGTAAAAAGATTAAGTTTAATGATTTACAAAGTTCCTCTCTTTATGTTCTTCGTGATGGCAAATGGTTGGAGATTTTTTATCAGGAAACAGTCATGCCTGCGTCTAGCAAGGCTAAATAGTGTTTCCTACCGTCGCTAACGCTTCTTGCTCAGAAAATGCTGCTATAAAAAATACACACGCCACTTAATGAAAAAATCATTTCGCTGGGTTGTAGATGACCCAGACTGCAGGGCGATCACGGATTTCCTTTGCTTCTCGGTAGATGCGATGTCACTCTTTTTTATCTGCTTCGGGTGCATCTCCCTTTTCGTGGGAGATGTAAACTGGATCAAAAAAGGCATTGAGCAAATCGATCACTTTGTCGTGTGAAAGCGAACCGCCTCGCAAATTGGTGGCCCCACCTCAGCACACGACAAGCCCTAGAATGATCCGATTTATTTGGTAGGAATACATGGTCCATGTCCTTTTATTGTTTTGATTCCAGCAGGTCTTCCCTTTTCAAAAGGGAGAGTAATTTCTTTGCAGCGGCCTATAGGAAGCCTAGGCTGTTCTCTTGGTTATTTGATGACACCCAGATAATCAGGTTAAATCCAAACAACCTTAAAACTTAGAGTTATCTTCCCATATTCATATTTCGATACAAGGAGGAATAGTTTCATATTAATTGTAGAGTCTTCTACTCATTAATATCTATCGACCTTCACCTGGATTAGGTTTTTAATTGCAGAGTTACTGCTGCCCAGTAGGTAGGCAGGTGGCATTTGATTTCGCGCCAAATTATCCGATGGGATGCAGGTTCTCTTACTGACAACTTAGGTTTTGCAGAAAGGGTAATGTGATTGACCACGGTTGGGCGATACTTTACGATGAAGTTTTCTTTTGTGCAGTCAAATCAGGATTCCGACATGAGACTTGTTCATTACTTTTTAAGGGTTGTATTGCTGCTGCTGACTGCGTTTTGTTTTTCTACCGATACCTGTGCTGCTGATGTGGAGACAGACTCATTTGCCAAAGTAAGGCAGGTATTCGTCAAGAATTGTGTTTCGTGCCATTCCGAAGCAGCTAAAATCCGGGGTGGTTTGGATCTGACAACGGCTGAAAAAGTGCTTGCGGGCGGATCTTCCGGGCCGGCTTTGGTACCGGGGCGATCAACCGAAAGCCTGATGATCCAGATGGTACAACCGGGTCGAATGCCACACATGCCGCCAAAAGGGCAATTGCTGCAGGATGAGATTGAGACCTTGACTCGATGGGTGGATGGAATTAGCCCTACAGTTGCCAAGATTAAACTTGCCAGTCGCAATCACTGGGCCTTGCAGAAGCTTGCGAGCCCACCAATCCCAAAAACTGCGCAAAAGGATTGGGTTCGTCAGCCGCTAGATGCTTTCGTGCTTGCCCGCCTCGAATCCAAAGAGCTCAAACCCTCGCCGCAAGCCGATAAAACTACCTTGGTGCGTCGGGCCTATTTTGACCTCATAGGCTTGCCCCCTAGTCCGATGGCAATCCACAAATTTTTGAATGATACTTCCACCAATGCGTTTGAAAAAGTGGTTGATGAACTGCTCGCTTCCTCTGCATACGGTGAACGCTGGGGCCGGCATTGGCTTGACCTTACCCGTTACGCTGATAGTGGCGGTTTTCATAATGACATCCCTCGCCCGAACGCTTGGCGTTATCGTGATTATGTGATTAAAAGTATTAATAATGACAAGCCATTTGCGCAATTCATCCGCGAACAACTCGCTGGCGACGAACTGGTGGATGCACAAGAGGAACAACTAATAGCGACTGGATTTGGGCGTAATGGACCATCCAATGACGACAATATGGGCAAAACTCCGAAGGACATTGAAAAATATCGCCTTGATGAACTTGATGGTGTCATAAACACGACCTTTACCACCTTCATGGGTATGACGCTTGGCTGTGCCCGTTGCCACGATCACAAGTACGACCCCATCTCGCAGAAAGATTACTACCAAGTTCTGGCGATCTTTAACGGAACTTCCAAAAAAGATCTGCCTTTGTCAGGCAACACTGTTGAAAAAGGTAAACTGAAAGTTCCAGAAAAAGGGATCATGGCACTCATCGACTCCACCCCGAACCCGAAGCCTACCCACCTTCTTTGGCGTGGAGATTTAAACAATCCCGGGCCCATTGTCCCACCCGCAGTTCCTGCAGTTCTTACATGGAAAGATTGGCCGATTCAGGAAGCTGCGAGAAACGCAAAGTCGTCCGGAAGGCGGCTTGCTCTTGCCGAGTGGATCGCGTCGACCGACAATCCTCTCACCTACCGTGTCTTGGCTAATCGATTGTGGCAGCATCACTTTGTCCGTGGGATTGTCGAGACGTTG
>Ga0194045_1000220_pt1 | contig 18517 bp, 15 predicted proteins | sample JunL6211m_MetaG_FD_161686 | JGI IMG/M metagenome (GOLD analysis project Ga0194045, IMG submission 161686) | Anoxic zone freshwater microbial communities from boreal shield lake in IISD Experimental Lakes Area, Ontario, Canada - Jun2016-L626-11m | ecosystem: Environmental > Aquatic > Freshwater >...
AAAGCCAGCCGATTCCATAGCAACCTTGGCCTTTTCGAAATCACTTTCACGCAGAAGAATGTCGACATCCTGCGTGTTGCGGACAGCGGCATCGTCGATGCGAGAAACCCATGCCGCGACCGCGTTACCTCCGATGACGGCATAGGGAACCGAACTCGACTCAAGCGCCGCAACGGCCCGCAACAATCGAATACGTACTTTTTCCACGGCACGAACCATCCTGTCCAATGAGATTGGGTGCGGATAGGAAACGGGTTCCATAGTCAGGCTACCAAAGGCGAGAACGTCTAACCATACGAGTCACCTCGGATTCTAATCTATGTTCCGACATTCGGCGATTTCAAACTAGAGAATTTCGAGACGCCCAGCCTCGCAGGCTCCGCCTCGGTTTTGCAGCAAATACCTCTCCAAGTGCTTTTGATAGCGTGGGTTTTATTCCTTCTCGCTCTCGCTCAACGCCAGCACCATTTCTTTCAATTCGTACTCGTGTTCAAGGAAATGTTGCTGGTGCTCGTAATCGACGATCGGACCGAGCGATTACGAGTGCCGCCGATGGCTGACCGAGCATTGGTCGCCCAACGGACGACCATGCCGAATCAAAACTCCCTCTCGTGACACAGGACGGTTCGTCCTGTGTCATGAACCGCAGCCGCTGTCGAGCATGAATTCTACGTTCCGCGCAATCAAAATGACATCCGCGAAGGTCCTTGGCGAATGGCCAAGAGCCTAGCGGCCTAGCGGTCTCAATGGCAGTCGATAGTGACGCGTTTTTTGCGACCCGATCGAAATCGGATTCTGGCCGAACCGAACGGAGATTGTCCCATGATTGTGGCCATTCTCCCTTATTAAGTTCCATGTATTCGATCGCCGCCCGGTGTGCGTGGAGATATGCCTGCAGATTCTCTTCGGCGATGAGTGAGGTTCGAACGGCCAAGATGCCGATAGTTACCACAATCACGACCACAATCACAAGGGAAGCGATCACACAACAGGTCAGTCGTCTAGCGAATATGGATAGTGTTGGCGGGTTTAATTCGATCCCGAGTTCTCGTCGATCCAGTAGAGCAACAGAACGTTACGCGTCACCGGGCCGCGCCGATGACGCCCACCATTTTCCAAGACCGGATCGCGGCTCCGGTGCACGCGATAGTTCGGCGTTCCGGAGCACCGAATCAACCCAAGCGACCTCTTCTACGTTACGGACGGGATTGCTCTGCTAGGGATTAAGGGTACATGTCGCGAATTCTGTTATTGAGAATGGTATGTAGGGCATTGCCAAAGGTGTAGTCACAAAAACTCTGGACGGCGCCTTGTACGACTTGCGGCAGCGGATCACCGGTCTTGTGGAGCAGGCGCTTAGTGCTTCGCGTCGGCGTGTTCGTAACAATTAAGTGTTCCGTAACGGCGGACGAGAACGGCGGCGCGAGCAGGCTCAGTGCTCGCATGGTGTCGGCCTCGCGGCCTCGCGCCATCGGTCAGTCGTAAGTGAAGCGCCAAACTGCCTTATCCAGCGGCTGTGTTTTCCGCCTGGGTTCGGGGCGCGCAGAAGAAACGCGTGGTCAACAACATGAGTTCCCTGGGGCAAGTTAGAGCAATCAAGCACGTAAACGCGTGGTTGGAATGGACCTGGTTGGCTGCCATCTGGGGCAAAATCAAGGGCGACCCCAATGTCGCTCGTGAAGTCAATCAGCGGAGTATACCAACCATAATGCTGAAGGACTGCCAGGGCGTTGAAATCGTCGACAGCTCCGTAATCACTTATTCCGGGGCAGACCCATCGGCGCCAATACTGAAATACTGTGTAGGCCTGTCCAACGAGGATCGTGTCGTTCGGATTGAGTCTCGCGAATGACGTCTTGATGCATGGCGACCCTGCCGCATCCTGGTATTCGCGAGTTTGTCCGAAAGACCGTAATCCCGCCGCAGTCAGGTGCAACTTTTGGTTCGGCGTGCTAGACTGCCGAAGTTACGGAGATCAAAGGCAATGACTAGAGTTGCCGAACATTTCCTTCAAGGCATAGGAAATATGTAGTTGTAAACTCTCTACCAACAGCCATCCGCTTGTCCACTCGAAATTGAAACTGTGAGACCACCGTTCCTTGTGGAGGAGGCGGAGGTGGAACATCCCATAGCCCAGCCCAATTCATGACTGCCTGACCCAGAACCCAAGTTGCATTCGGATCGTTTAGAGGTCCAAGGTACAACCAGGTATGCAGCTCCATCGGCGCCCAGTAGCCGAGGTAGATGACGTTGGGATCGGTCGGAGGGGAATGAAGAACGAAACGTTTGTAGCCAATGACAGATTGTCCAATCGTCTTCGGGCCAAGACACAAATGCCATGACTTTCCACCCCACTCGGGACCTCGCCAATCAGGCTCATAGTAGAGGTAGATTTTATCAACAGTGCCATCCGGAGGAGCCGGATTCCACTCTTGGTTCCGCGAATCTTGTGCAGCAACCCCTAACACTGACTTGCCTGCGCTAATATGTGGTAAGTCGTGAAACGCCGCTTTGGAAGAAATGCCGCCGTTCGCTGGATTGAATGAAGGTGCATTTAGCATCCGGGCTGGCCTCCCGAACGGGAATTGATAGCCAGGCACAGCGTCCCCAACGAATGATGGCAGAGAGAGATTTCGAGATACAGTCACCATCCCAGTATTCGTCCAAGGTACCAAGTAGAACGGGTTGGCAATTGTCTCGGTGTCGTTTCCTGCAAAGTTTAGGCCGGTGACCGTATGATCAGACTCTCTCACGATGACTGCTCCGGAATCTCCCGCATCGCTCATCTTTGAGAAAATGAGTTGGTTCGTGAACGACCGTGTTACGCCATCATGGTACTGAACATCTCGGTTCCCCATAGCGTTCAGTTGTCCTGTCCGGCATGTTGGAGGTTTGTTCCCAACCTTCCGGTAACTCGCACCATCGCCGAAGCGGACGCTATCGCGGGGTGACAGTCCCTGCGGGAAAGAACTCTCCGTGCCATCATCGCACAGCCTCATATGATCCGAGGCGTCCGTGGAGTTGACATACTGGCCCAACGCGTAGTCCCAGACGTTCCCCGCTGTGGCAAGTGGTTGGAAAGCGGACAGAGTTGCCTCGCGGCGGGTGCCAAATATTAGATCCCATCCTAGGGGGGTGTCGTTTCCCATGGGACAGAACACATGCCAGTTGCTGAGGCAAACCGTCTGCCCGTTAAGAACCACATTCCAGCCCAGGGTGCCAGCCCCAGGCAGGGTGTCGCCGTGAGCACTAGAACCTGGACGAGCTTGAGCTCGCGCAATGGCTCTAACCACGACTCGGATCGAGATTTGCTTTTTTTCTCCCTTGTAGTTGTACGCGACGGGTTCGGTCTGGACGCCCTTCTCGACCGTCCTTTGCTGTCCCTCGGTCTTCACAAGCACCTCTAGGACCAGCCCTTCCTTGCGCCAGGCCACCTGCACTCCATGCACGCCTTCCTCAGTCAGGAGATGTCGGTATTGGTCGTGAAAGGCCGCCAAAATCGTTTCGCATTCCTCAAACGTGGCGCTCATCAATTTCTCCTTCTACATGCTTTATGCCGCCGAACTAATAATTCTCAGGCGCCGGCGCCTGGAAATAAAGCTCTATTCTACCGCATATAGTTGGTCCAATGGACTGTGAGATCCGTTTATTTGGGCCTCATCTTCCAAAATGTAGAGCTGCGTCATTTATGCCCTAAGATGGCTTGTAGGCGTTATAAGGGCATTCCAGATAGATGTAAATGCGTTGCCGCGGCTCGCCGTATTTCGTGTGGCGTTATCCTATGACGGACTCCAGATCGCAGAACAGCGTCTCGAAATATCCGGCGCTGGTGGTCGTCGTCGCAATGGTAGCGTCTTAGACGTCCGTCCGCGGGATCGCGACTGAGTGACTCGCTGGGAAATAGTCACGTCCAGCGAAAGTCACGAGGAGCAGAAGGGCATTTGCGAGCATAGGCGTGAGCACTGGAACCCATTCGGGTTTTCTATTGCGTCCTCACGGTGAAATCTCTCAGCATTCTCGACTTGGCGTCTCACCGTGTCGTGAATTGCTTTTGGGAAGGGCACGATTCTAAAGTGGTCGTGTTTTGTGCTCGCGATTTCGATTTGTTCGTCCGCGAAATTCAGGTCCTTTACCGTTATTAACTGCTGAAGTTGGACAAACCGACGTGAGTTTAGATCAATGCCTCCGGCACCAACGAACTCCACGTAGTTGAGCGGTCAATCTGACAACAACCGCCACTTCACAAACGCGCACAGGAGGGCGTGACCTGAGGTAGGAAATCGAGGCGTTGCCAGTATATTCCTGACAATCGCTGAGACCCCTACGGTCGTTGTAATGCGGCGTGGTAGATTTGGACTTCTAGGTAAATTCTTTGGATTGGGTTGCAATGCGCGTTTTGGATGGGATGTTTGGTCAACAGATTTCGCGTCAACCGCCATCAAGAAATGGTGGCAACTGGAGAGACCTCGGATAGGTTTCTTGGCCAGAAGTTTACGGCGCGGTTTACGAAACTTTTAGTACTTTTGGGAGTTAGTTCCATGCGTCGATTGATCATCACTTTGACAGTTGTTGTTTGTGCAGCAATCTCGTCGTCCAATGCTTCGGCTGGTTTGTTCCACAAGAAAAGCGATTGCTGCGATTCAGCACCAGTTTGTTGCGAAGCTCCAGCTCCAGCCCCAGCCGCATGTTGCGATGCAACACCTGCTTGCCGACCTAAGTTGCACCTTGGCCACAAGATGAAGGGCATCATGGGCCACTTGCACAGCAAGTTCCAAAAGGATAGCAGCTGTGATACCGCTCCAAGCTGCGGATACGAAGCACCAGCTCCATGTGCAGCACCAGCACCAGCTCCATGTGCAGCTCCAGCTCCAAGCTGCGGTTGCGATGCAGCTCCAATCAGCTGCAAACCAGCTCGCAAGCACTGCCTACAAGACGCGTTTTCGCACATCAAGGGCAAGTTCGCTTCGAAGAGAAGCTGTGCAACAGCTCCAAGCTGCGGTTGCGAAGCTCCAGCTCCAAGCTGTGGATGCAACTAGTTTTGGCTTAACAAAGGCCAGCGAAAGAGATATTGTCGATTCGACGCTTGGTGCGAGAATCGTCCAACGGCCCCAAGGAAACTTGGGGCCGGTTTTGTTTGTTGACTCAAGAAGCGCGTCGAGAATGAGCTCGAACTCACTGTGTTAACCGTTCTTAAAATCCTCGTCGCACTGACTGTCTTCATCGCGGTTGCAGAGCTTGCAAGACAGCATCCCAAGTGGGGAGGGCTTATCAGTGCGTTGCCATGGATCACGTTGTTGGTAATCGTGACGCGTCATCAAGTCGACAGTGCAACGGCCACTGAGCTGTCAAGCTACCTTTGGGCGACCTTTTGGTTCATCTTGCCAACCTTGCTTTTCGTTGGAACGATGGCCGCGTTGCTTGATCGAGGTTTCGCATTTTATGCGTCGCTGGGGTTTTCGACCTTGATTGCCGCATTTGCGAATGGAATCGTCGCGTATTGGCTTACGTAGCATCTTGCTAATCGCCAACCGAAAGACACAACGCGTTACAATAGCCCAATAAGTACTGATTTGGTTGCTTCGCTTTTGGATCGTGTCATGGATTTGTTTACCCACGCTGAAAAGGCCAATCGAGAAAAATCCCTGCCTTTGGCTGCTCGAATGCGTCCGAAAACACTCTCTGAGTTCGTTGGACAGTCCCATTTCTTAGCACCTGGTAAGCTTCTGCCGCGTTTGATTGCTGCCAGACGAGTTCAATCGATTATTTTCTATGGACCACCCGGAACGGGCAAAACCACCCTGGCGCATCTCCTGGCAATCGAAACGGGCGGTCAATTTCGGCAGATCAACGCAGTCACCAGCGGCATCAAGGAATTGCGAGAATCGCTCCAATGGGCGAAAGATGAGGTTTCCACGGGGAGCTCGCGTCCCATCTTGTTTATCGATGAAATCCATCGCTTCAATCGCGCCCAGCAAGACGCGTTGCTACCCGATGTGGAGGATGGCGTGATCGCGCTCGTCGGGGCAACCACCAGCAACCCTTTTTTCTCGGTCAACGGAGCACTGCTAAGCCGTTCGCAACTTTTCGAACTAAAGCCGCTTACAGAATCGGAAATCATTGCACTCTTGGAACGCTCCATTGCGGACAAATCTCGAGGACTAGGGATGTATAACATTCAACCTCAGCACGAAGCCCTCGCGTTTTGTGCGACCATGGCGGAGGGAGATGCAAGGCGGGCGTTGGGGGCTCTTGAACTGGCGGTTCTCTCCGCAAACACATCGCCTATCGTTCTCGACGTCGACTTGATTCGCGAGAGCATGCAGAAAAAAGTTCTGCAATTCGATGCGAGTGGGGATCAACACTACGATATGGCTAGCGCCCTGATCAAAAGTATTCGTGGGTCGGATGTCGATGCTGCCCTTTATTGGCTATCGCGTTGCATTGAAAGCGGCGAGGAGATTCGTTTCCTGACGCGTCGGCTGGTGATACTGGCCAGTGAGGACATTGGCAACGCGGATCCACAAGCTTTGCCGCTAGCGGTCGCTGGAATGCAAGCATGTGAATTTATCGGGCTTCCAGAGTGCCAGCTCACGCTTTCGCAAGTCGTCATTTATTTGGCACTTGCACCAAAAAGCAATTCCGCAACAACCGCGATCTTTGCGGCCCGTGAAGATGTTAGGCAAGGGACCGTAATACCGGTACCGATCCATTTGCGAGACGGACATTACCCAGGCTCGAAGCGACTTGGGCATGGGCAAGGATACGAGTACTCGCACGATGCAACCGAGGGTGTCGCGGCACAGGACTACCTTGGCGTAGATCGCGAATACTATCACCCGGTCGGTCGAGGATTCGAAGTGGAGCTTGCAAAACGTTGGGAGGAAATCAAGAATCGTTTGAAAAACCGACCAACTTGATACGCCCTCGCTGGCCGCCGCCCAGAGAAACCTTGCTCTTACTGTACTCGGGGTGAGGGTCAGGGCGAGAGGGCGTAACTAATCCTATTAAACAGTTTCCTTTCAAATGTTGATCGAAAAAGTCCATCCGATGCCTTCGGAGCAAAGAATGCAAGAAACACGACGACTTGGATTTTTCTTAGGTGCGCTTTTGGCAATAATCAGCAACGGCGTCAAAGCGGATGACTGGCACCAGTTTCGAGGCCCCCGCGGCGACGGGTATATTGCTGAAAAAAATGTGCCAACCACCTGGGGTGGGTTCTTTGAGAAGCCCGTTTGGAAGACGGTCGTGCCCGGTCGCGGGTGGTCCTCACCCATTGTGGTTGCAAACCGGATCTGGCTTACTTCCTCCGAGCAGGTTGCGCTTTCCGACCAAGCCGCCGTGCAGAAATTAGCCAGCCGTCCCTTTGGCTCTAGCGACTTCCAAACGCATGCTTCGGTGTCTCTGTTTGCCATTGAGCTCGATGCCGATACCGGCGAGATACTTCGGCGCATCGAGCTGTTTAACGTTGAAAATCCGCCGCCGATACACTCGATGAACAGCTATGCATCTCCGACCCCCATTACAGATGGATCGAGGGTTTATTGCCATTTTGGTTCATTGGGAACGGCCTGTATTGATATTCCATCGGGGAAGGTACTTTGGCGTCGCGAATTTAAGATTGAGGAGATCACAGGAGGTGGTGCATCGCCTGTACTTTGGGGCAACCATTTGTTTGTGCCGTTCGATGGGTCCGACGAGCAATACCTGGTTGCACTCGACAAGTTTACCGGTCAAACAACATGGAAATCGGCTCGCCCGCCCATTGAGGCCTCGAATGATTCGCATCGACGCGCGTTTAGCACACCTCTGATCGTTGAATCAGATGGACGAACACAATTGATATCAGCAGCCGCTCAATGGCTGGTGTCGTACAACCCGGAAGATGGAAGTGAGTGGTGGCGTGCCAAGGTCGGAGACGGGCACGCTTTGGTGCCTCGTCCGGTGTTTCAAAATGGGAGCATTTTCGTTTGCACGGGATATAGCAAACCGCAAATGGTCGCGATCAAGGTGAATGGATCTGGTGACGTTTCCGAAACCGCAATCCTTTGGAGATCCATGCGTCAGGTCCCTGAAATCGCATCCCCCATCATCGTCGGTCGTGAAATTTATTTTGTGTCGGCGATGGGGGTCGCAACCTGCCTGGATACAGAAACCGGAGCCCTGGTTTGGCAACATCGATTAGGGGGAACACACGCATCCAGCCCTTCCTACTCAGATGGGCGAATTTACTTCACGAGCCAGGAGGGAATCACCACCGTGATTCGGCCCGGGCTGGTTTATTCGGAAATAGCCAAAAACGAGTTGTTTGGCGAAACGCTCGCTTCGCTTGCAGTTTACAGAGGGATGTTTTTGCTGCGGACAGATCCCATTCTTTATTGCCTCAAGCAGGTTCAATTGGAATAGCGCATCCCTGGATGCAACTTCGCCGGGACTCTGGTAACATATCCGCATGTCGTCACCATCCAATGAAGTCAAGTATTTGCTGTTCGACGTGGAAAGCGTTGCTGACGGAGAAGCGATTGCCAAAACGCGTTATCCGCAACGGAATTTGTCCGCACAGCAGGCCATCAATACCTTTCGACAGGACTTGCTCATCGAGAGCGGTCGCGACTTTATACCCTACACCTACCACACCCCCATAGCTGTGGTTGCGGCTAAGATCCGGGAAGACTTCAGTCTCATCGAGATCGTGTCGTTAGACGAACCGCACTTTCGACCACCCGTCATTACACGCTTCTTTTGGACCGGTTGGGAACGTTATGCGAGACCGACATTCGTGACGTTCAATGGTCGTTCGTTTGACATTCCGTTGATGGAACTTTCCGCATTTCGATACGGTGTCAGTGTCCCAGCTTGGTTCAACATTTACGACAAGTCGTATGAGCAGTTCCGCAATCGATATAATTTGCAATCCCACCTTGATCTGCATGAGATTTTGACGAACTTCGGAAGCAGCTGGTTTCGCGGTGGTTTGAACCTAGCCGCTTGTTTGCTGAACAAGCCTGGGAAACTCGATGTGCAAGGCAGCATGGTTCAAGATCTTCACGCGGCCGGCAAATCTGCTGAAATCAGCGAGTATTGCCGCTGCGATGTACTCGATACGTATTTCGTGTTTCTGCGAGTTCAAGTTGTCATGGGCAGACTGACTCTCGAGCAAGAAGGTCATTTGGTGGAAAGCACAAAGCAAATGCTCGAAAGCCAATGCGAGAAGCATCCCGCCTATCGCGCCTATCTCGATCAATGGGGCGATTGGATCGATCCATTTAACGGCGTGTCGCCATCAAGCTTGAGTAAACCTGTGAATTCAAAATGAGCGATTAGCAAGCGTCATGACATTGGATTTTGCGGTTATACTCTTCGAGCTCGAATCAACAAACAAAATCACCTCTTTTCAATTAGAGAATCAAACATGCCAAGTCTAACCGTTGAAGGAATTGGAACGTTCGAAGTTCCCAGTGGAAAGCGACTAGTCGCTGCCCTACGAGACGAAGCGGGAACCGATCAATTGCACGCTTGCGGCGGAAAATCGCGTTGCACAACCTGCCGAGTTGAGTTTGTTTCGGGAGAACCCGAAAAGATGACGAAAGCCGAAAAAGATATTTTGGCTGCTCGCGGAGTGGCTGGCGTACGACTTAGTTGCCAAATCACTTGCGAATCGGACATGACAGTCAAAGTGATTAGCCGACTCGAAGGGAGCGGTCGGAAGGACTGTGGTTCGCCCGTGGCAGAAAGTATTGAACCAGCACCAGTTGAGTGGACGACCAAGGATGCTTGAGTCGCCAGTTCAATGCTATGGGAAATGATGTATGTGCGGGATCGCAGGCGGAATTTGGTTGCACAACGCTCACGGGCTATCGAGTGATGCGCTAAAATCGATGACCGATGCGATCGCACATCGCGGTCCTGACGATCAAGGACACTTGATCCTCCAACCCAAAGCGAACCTCTCCATTCTTGATGCTACCCCGTCGCCTGGCGTCGCTCTTGGTTTTCGTCGTCTGTCGATCATCGATCTTGCTACTGGCCATCAACCGCTTGGCAACGAAGACGGTTCGGTTCAGATTGTCTTTAATGGCGAGATATACAACTATCAAGAACTGAGGCATCGTCTCGAGGGTTCCGGACATATCTTCCGAACGCATACCGATACCGAAACCATCGTTCATCTGTACGAAGACCTTGGCCTCGATTGTTTTGAGCATTTGAATGGCATGTTCGCCATGGCTATCTGGGACCAACGACGGGAACGTCTGGTGCTCGCTCGGGATCGCTTGGGCAAAAAGCCGCTCTACTATTCGATGCACGGAGGTCGGCTCGTCTTTGCAAGCGAACTAAAGAGTCTCATGCAATTGCCTGGGATCAGCAAGGAGATCGATCCAGGCGCAATCGATTTGTATTTGACGTACCAATACATACCGCACCCTCATTCCATTTACAAAGGGATTCGCAAGTTGCCGCCAGGCCACTTTGCTGTTTTCGAAAATGGAGAGTTGAGCGTTCAGCGGTACTGGAATGTCGATTGGTCGCGTGAAACTCCGATGGATCAGCCCACGGCGTCGCGGGAGCTCAAGACGATGCTAGCGGATGCCGTTCGTATTCGTTTGCGCAGCGATGTTCCGCTCGGGGCGTTTCTTTCCGGTGGAATCGATTCGTCGTTGATTGTGGCTATTGCACAACAACAATTGGAGATGCCAATCCGAACGTTCTCGATTGGCTTCTCGGAGGCGGATTTTGATGAAACACACTATGCCAAAATGGTTGCGGACCATGTGGGAACCAAACATGAACGTTTTGAGGTAACACCCGACGCGTTAAACATTGTCGATCGGCTGGTGGATCAATATGATGAGCCCTTTGGCGATTCATCGGCCGTGCCGACGTGGTACTTGTGCGAGCTGACTCGACAGCATGTAACCGTTGCGCTGAGCGGGGATGGTGGCGATGAGCTGTTTGGTGGATATGAGCGCTACCGAGCCTTGAAGCTGAGCGATCAGTTTCAATCTCGAATGCCGATCAGTTGGCTCAATCAGTCGTGGTTCATCAAGCGATTACCTGACTCGAGTGCTCGACGATCTTTTTTGCGTCGTGTTAGGAGGTTTTGTGAAGCACTTGGCCAGCCGCCGATTGAACGCTACATGAATTGGATCCAAATTTTTGGTGAGGCGAGCCGGCTAGATCTGTATCGAGAATCGTTTATCGAACAATTGCCTGATCGCAATCCAGTATCCTTTTTGGCGGACGCTTGGCGACGAGCTGGTAAGCGGGATCTCGTTAGTTGCGCAACCACGGCGGACTTGCAGACGTATATGCCATGCGATTTGATGACCAAGGTGGATATTGCGTCGATGGCGCATTCCCTCGAAGCTCGCCAACCGATGCTGGACTATCGTTTGGTGGAATGGGCGGCCGCATTGCCCTCAAATCTGAAGCTGAGGGGCAGGCGTGGCAAGTGCCTTTTGATGGACACCTACCACGACCTTTTGCCAAAAGCGATTTGGAATCGTTCCAAGATGGGATTTGGCGTGCCGATCGCCAAGTGGTTTAAGACTTCGTTGCGAGATCGAACCTACGATGCACTCTTGGGTCCAGACGCAAAGTGCCATTCTTTTTTTCGTCGCGACGCGATTGCATCGCTGGTTGAGGAGCATATGAGCGGTCAATCAAATCAAGCGTATCGTCTTTGGAATTTACTTTTCCTGGAGCTTTGGTTGCGAAAAAATGCTGGCTAAGAACGGGCAGGGGGCCTCGAGACCATCCAGGATTCGGATTACGTCAGGAATGATCAAAAAACCCTGGGAAAGCGAATACGGAAGATGAGAAAACGTGTTAGACCTGCCAGCAAATTGGCCTTACCGTTACAATGCCAGCCCTTTGAGCAGTTGACGGCTAGGGCCACTCGTCCCATTTTCCATTCAAATTAAGCGATTCGGATAGTATCGGCACATGAGCAATTCTCCCAAGCAAGAAAAAAACGAAGGTCCTTCCGCACCTGTTCGCCGAGGGCAAGGGTTCTGGACGGTCGGATTGATTTTGCTAACTGTCTTCTTGATGTTGTTTTTCGTACCGGGAATAACTAGTTCCAGGATTGACTACAGTTTCTTCCTAGAACAATTGGACAACCAAAACATTCAGCGTTTGACCATTTACGATTCCTATATTCAGGGATCCTTTGTATTTCCGCCGCCGACTCCTGCCACGTATGACTACTATGGCAAGCTCAAGAAACCAAAAGAAACAGCAGACGGTACGAAAGAAACGCTCAAAAAGGACTTTGAAGTCTTTATCCCTGCTGGGGCAGAGGCGCAGTCGGAATTGTTCCGCAAGTTGAACGAACTGCGGGCCAACTCAAAAAAATCGATTGCGGATCCCAAAGATCCCGACGCGGTGCCCTCCACGCCGACAGATCCGTTCGAATACAGCATTGTGCCGGGCGGAACGCTCAGTACGATCATGATGCTCATTTTCCTGTCGATGTTGATCGTGACGATCGTTGGTCTTTATTTGTTCTTTCGCCGAAGCCGGGACTCCATGATGGGGGCGGGTTTCTCAACAGTTTCACGCGTTCGACCGCGAAACGCTTTGAACCATCGGATCAGAGCATTACCTTTGACGATGTAGCGGGTTTGGAAGGAGTCAAAGCGGACTTACAGGAGATCGTCGAGTTTCTAAAGTCGCCGGAAAAATTTCAGAAACTGGGTGGCCGCGTTCCGAAAGGTGTGTTGCTCAACGGCCCCCCGGGGACTGGCAAAACACTGCTCGCTCGAGCCGTTGCGGGAGAGGCGGGAGTGGCTTTCTTTTCTGTCAACGGCAGCGAATTCATTCAAATGTTTGTCGGCGTAGGTGCATCTCGGGTTCGGGACCTCTTTGCAACCGCCAAAGATCAATCGCCAGCGATAATTTTCATTGATGAAATCGACGCGGTGGGTCGGCAGCGCGGAGCAGGTTTGGGAGGTGGTCATGACGAACGCGAACAAACGTTGAATCAGATCCTTGGCGAGATGGATGGTTTTTCGCCAACCGATTCCGTCATTATCATGGCTGCAACCAATCGACCAGACGTCTTGGATCCTGCCTTGCTGCGTCCCGGGCGATTCGATCGACTTGTGACCGTTGGGAGACCTACGCTCAAAGGCCGCGAAGCAATTTTGAAGGTTCATGTCCGCGAAGTTCCTTTGGACAACGATGTGGATTTGCACATTATTGCAGAAGCAACCGTGGGACTGACGGGGGCAGATTTGCGAAACATTGTCAATGAATCAACGCTTTGGGCCGCTCGCCACGACAAATCTCGCGTTAGCATGAGTGATTTCGATTACGCGAGAGACAAAGTTCTCATGGGTGCAAAACGCGAGGAGGTCTTGCAACCAAGCGAAAAAGAAAAGACGGCTTATCACGAAGCAGGGCATACGTTGACGGCTTGGTTTCTGCCAGGTGCTCAGCGGGTTCACAAAGTCACTGTAGTGCCGCGTGGGCAATCGCTTGGCAGCACTCAGATTTTGCCCAACGAAGATCGCATGAACATGTCCGAAAGTGAGATCCGAGATCAATTGGTGGTTTTGTTAGCGGGTCGGGCCGCCGAAAAGATCATCTACGACGAAACGTCCGTGGGCGCAGAAAACGACCTCGAAAGGGCCACCAGCCTTGGGAGGCGGATGGTTTCTCATTGGGGAATGAGTTTGAAACTGGGCCCGGTATCTTACAAACTTTCCGATAGCGATCCGTTTCTAGGTCGCGAGATTCACCAGCAGCGTCAATTCAGCGAGCGAACACAAGAAACGATCGATGCCGAAGTGGGGGACACCTTGCGAGCGGCGGATCGACGCGCATCGGACATGCTTCACGCCCGACGCGAAGAGCTCGAACGACTCAAAGATGCGTTGATGGAAAGAGAAGAGCTAGACGAAAAAGAAATTACCGAATTGATCGGGCCAAGTGTCCATGTCAAAGGAACTCAGGCGACCGAAGCGGTCGTCGCCAGATAGCGAGAGTATGGCCCGAAAGAAATCAAATAAAGTTCGGATCGAGTTTCGCAAGAATCATCAATCCCAAGCCCGAGATGCGGATCTCACCAGCGATTACGCTTCGAATCAGGACGATATCGACACCGTTGCGTCGCAACGCGTGAGCGGCAAGGGAGAGCACACCCGCCATCGAACGGTCAAAGGAAATTTGATCCAGCGCGAACCGCAGGATGCATTTGGGCAGATTGACCTGGACGTAAACGTTCCATCGACACTCAGCGGTTTGGTGCTGCGAGTTCACGGCTTGGAATCCATTGTACGCGTTGCCGATGGCCGGATTTTCCGATGTGCAGTCCGGCGCGTTCTTAAGAATCTTGCAACCGATCAAAGGCATGTTCTGGTCGCAGGCGATGAAGTGAAGTTGCTACCCGAGGGAACCGCTCAAGCTTGGATCGTTCGCATTGAACCGCGACGTTCCACGTTGAGTCGAACCAGCAAGCAGCGTCGGCATGTGATTGTTGCCAACGTCGATCAGTTGCTCGTGGTAACGAGTGCCGCTCAGCCGTCGATCAAACCGAACCTGATCGATCGAGTTTTGGCAACGGCCGAACAAAATCAGCTCGACGCTTGCATCTGCATCAATAAATGTGATTTGATCGATGTGGCAGCCTTGCAACCGCTCATTGGAACGTATGCGCAGATGGGATATCGTGTGCTGATGGTCAGTGCGGCCAAGGGCTGGGGGCTGTCTAGACTGCGCGACATTACCCGCAATCGCAACAGTGTTGTGATTGGGCAGAGCGGTGTAGGCAAATCTTCGATTCTCAACGCAATCGACAAGGATCTCAAGCAACGCGTGCAGGCCGTTAGCTCCGAAAATCAAAAGGGCAAGCATACCACGACGACGGCTGAGGTTTTTCCGCTCAGTTATGGTGGGTCGATGATCGACACGCCCGGCGTGCGGCAATTCCAACTGTGGGACATTGTGACCAGTGAAATGTCGGGTCTTTTTCGAGATATTCGGCCTTTTGCATCAAATTGCCGTTACCCCAACTGCACTCACATTCACGAAAATTTATGCGCGGTCAAAGATGCGGTCGCCGACGGCAGGCTTGATGGGCGGCGATACGACAGTTACTGCCAGATGGTTGAGAGTCCTGGCGAGATGGTGCGGGACGATTTTGAGGAGTTCGAATAGGCTTAGGTCCATTGCTGATTGTCGCGAAGCACTCTTCCGGCTACACTGATGAGGCTTATTTTCCCACCCTTTTTTTGGAGCTGCGGATTTAAAATCCATTGCAGCGGAGTATTTCATGAGCGCCACGTTCGCTTCGCCCAAAGTTGACGCCACCAAAGCCAAATTGAGTGTCGGTGGCAAGGATATCGAGCTGCCTGTGCTTGTCGGTACCGAAAACGACCGCGCCATCGATATCTCGAAACTACTGAAGGACACTGGGCATACGACGATCGATGACGGCTTCGCAAACACAGCCGCTACATCGAGTTCGATTACGTATTTGGACGGAGACCGGGGTATTCTGCGGTATCGCGGATATCCGATCGAAGCGTTGGCAGAGCACTGCGATTTTCTGGAGACTAGCTACCTCCTAATCTATGGTGAGTTACCAACGATCGCTCAGTTAGATAAGTTCAAAGATTCGATCGAAAAGCACACCATGTTGCACGAGGACATGAGGTCGTTTTACAACGGCTTCCCTCGCGATGCACACCCGATGGCGATTCTTTCGAGTGTGGTGGGTGCCCTTTCGACATTCTATCAAGACGCTCTCGATCCTCATGATCCAGACGAAGTGGAAGTTTCCATTCATCGCTTGATTGCCAAGTTGCCAACGATCGCAGCGTACAGCTACAAGAAAGCTTTTGGACAGCCGTTTATCTATCCAGACAACAGTTTGGACTATTGCCAGAATTTTCTAAGCATGATGTTTGCGTTGCCAAGCGAGCGATATCAGCCGGACCCTGATTTTGTACGAGCATTGAATTTATTGTTGATCGTTCACGCGGATCACGAACAAAACTGCAGTACTTCGACGGTCCGGTTGGTCGGCTCGTCGCAAGCTAATTTATTCGCGAGTATCTCGGCGGGCATTTGCGCATTATGGGGTCCGCTGCATGGTGGAGCGAATGAAGCTTGCGTAAATATGCTCAAACAGATCGCCGATGATGGTGGCAACGTCAAAAAGTACGTCGATATGGCCAAGGATAAGTCGAGCAATTTCAGGCTGATGGGCTTTGGCCACCGTGTCTACAAGAACTATGACCCAAGAGCCAAGATCATCAAGGCAGCTTGTGATGTGCTGCTTAACAAACTGAATCTGAACGATCCCTTGTTTGAAGTAGCACAGGAACTAGAAGCGGTTGCATTGCGCGACCCATACTTCGTCGAACGTAAGTTGTATCCGAATGTCGACTTCTACTCGGGCGTAATCTATCGAGCCATGGGAATCCCGATTCAGATGTTTACTGTGCTATTCGCAATCGGTCGATTGCCAGGTTGGATCGCTCATTGGGTTGAAATGCAGGAATCGCCGAACACTCGCATCGGTCGACCTCGCCAAGTCTACACGGGGCCCGTTAAACGCGATATCGCTCCTATCGAGAGTCGGTAGTACGTGATTCGGGTGCCGCTCAATACACAATCGCCAACAGTTGAGAAATTGGGCGAGGGAATTGACCAGCTACCTGATCGCCGGGAGTTGACGATCAAGTTGGACCGGCCGTTGTCCGAGTTGTCTTGGATCCAAAAATCGTTGGTCTGCGCTGAATTGGCAAGGCTCTCGTATGCCGATCCCGGGCCAGTTGAAAAGATCGCGTATAATGCAGGTCTCGATCAATGCACCTTCATTGCACGCGACGGAGCCGAGGCATATGTGTTAGGCAATCGCTTCGATTGTTTCATCGTATGCCGTGGCACAGAGCCGTCGCAATGGAACGACATCAGGGCGGACGCTAATGCATGGACCATTGCGACGGACGTTGGTCGGGTTCATAGCGGTTTTCATGCCGAAGTGAACCAGTTATGGCCATTGCTCGAACAGCGGATCAAAGAGAATCAGCGCACGATGTGGTTCGCAGGCCACTCGTTGGGCGGCGCGATGTCTGCGGTGTGTGCTGTGCGTTGCAAACTCTCGCCGATACCGTCCGATCCAAAAGCGATCTTTTCGTATGGGGCACCCAGAGTCGGCAATAGGCCCTATACGTCCGTTTTGAAGGCCAAGCACTACCGCTGGGTCAACAACAATGATATCGTTCCGAGAATGCCGCCTAGGTGGATGGGTTATCGGCACATGGGGCAAGAGATTTATCTCAACCGACATGGCCGAATCAGCTACCTGCGTTCTTGGTTTCGCGTTCGCGATCGCTTTCGGGGACTGCTTTCTTCGTTGCGAGTTGGAAAGTTCGATTACTTTAGCGACCACTCCATTGCAGAGTACATCCGACGCATTACGAAATTGTACCGAGAGGAACTTGCCGGCAATCCGGTAAAGACGCCCAAACACCTCCCTGCCGAATAGTTGTGAGTGAGAGGCAAAAAGGGCTTTTTTTAGCGGAGCAGCGTGAGCCGCCCGATGAATTCCCAAGTGATTTGCGAAGCCTCACCGGACAGCTTGTGCTTTTCCGCTACCAAGTGAGTGCCGTCTGACTTTACGCCGGCCACCGCCGCCTGAATCCTTTTGCGGGTTCGGTTGCCAGGTTTGAACCTCGAATTCACACGAAAACCTTCCTCTCCCAATCACCGAAAGATCTGCTATACTCTTCCGATACCAGCCGGGATTAGCATTTTGACGCACTCCCGAACATTTTCCATATTGAACGGCCAACGGCCTGCGAAAAGACTTTCTCTATGTCGGATCATTGGAATGGCATTGCAAATCTGCTCGGAACTCCTTCTCTTAACCCTATTGGCAAGAAGTCCGACAGCTCAAAGTCTCAAAAACCAGCGGTTGTTTTTGAGCAGCCCTCCCAAGTCGAGGAGGCATACACGGAACCTGTGATTTCGGAAGCAGTTGAGTTGTCTAATGCCAAGCCTGAGCCCTCGCGGTTGCGTAGCTCGTGGGATGCGGTCGCTCAGTTCTTTGGTGTTTCGTCGCCTGAGCCGTCGCAGCAATCAACTTCCCGCGCGAGCGACCTGCCAAGCGATCCCTCGGATTCGGAAACAAAGCAGTTTGGAGCGCCAAGCCGGAAAAACAAGCCGAGCATGTGGGGTGTTTCAGAAGAGCCGGTGGTTAAAAACGACGCATCGGTTGAAGTCAACGATTCGCGACCGCCAGCGAGAGAAGTCCGCGATTCCCGCGCATCTCGCGAAAGTCCAACACGTGAAAGTGGCAGCAGGGTAAACACTCAAGAACGTAGCCCTCGCTCGGACGAAGCCCCTCCGTCCTCCAAACGTGAGTTCAACGATCTCGAGGTTGGGCCTGGTTTTGGTGAACCAAAGAGCCGCAGAGCCACATCGCAAACCTCCCGAAGCGAGGCAAATGAGACGCCGAATTCCGACCGCCGTTCAACGCGACGGCCACCGCGAAGAGGGCGTTCCC
>Ga0194045_1000221_pt1 | contig 18406 bp, 10 predicted proteins | sample JunL6211m_MetaG_FD_161686 | JGI IMG/M metagenome (GOLD analysis project Ga0194045, IMG submission 161686) | Anoxic zone freshwater microbial communities from boreal shield lake in IISD Experimental Lakes Area, Ontario, Canada - Jun2016-L626-11m | ecosystem: Environmental > Aquatic > Freshwater >...
ACGCGTCGCTTGGCGGCGCTATGGTCGGTCTCGAAATAGAACCGTGTGCCGTCGTTGCCAACAAATTGGTAGGAGCTTTCGAAACCTGAGATGAGTTCTACGACCTTGGTTGCACCATCAGCGGAGTTATCGTTTAGCTTGGCATAGAAGATTTGATTCTTCTTTTCAGTTCCGCGTATGACCGAAATAATCAGGTATTGGTTATCTTCGGTCACCGAACCGCTAAAGCCCCATTCCTTTTCATCCGCTCGCTGGTAGATGAGCTTATCGGCGTCTTGAGATGTTCCAAGCTTGTGATAGTAGAGCTTTTGGAAAAAGTTGACGCCGGTAAATTCGCTGGCGGTGTTTGGCTTGTCGTATCGGCTGTAAAAAAAGCCTAAGTCATCGCCGGTCCAAGAGACAGAACTAAATTTGACCCATTCGACCTTGTCGTCCAGATCCTTGCCGTTAGCGATGTCCCGGACCTTCCATGTATTCCAATCGCTCCCAGCACTTGCAAGTCCGTATGCGAGCAATCGTCCGTTGTCGCTGGGGACGTAGCCGGTGAGAGCAACGGTACCGCCTGCGCTGAGAGAGTTTGGGTCCAGGAGAGGTTTTCGGTCGGCATTGAGTTCATCGGCTACGTAGAGGATATTTTGATTCTGAAGTCCGTTGTTGTGTGTATAGAAAAACTTGTCGCCATGCTGATTTGGAAAGCCATAACGTTCGTAGTTCCAAAGTTTGGTCAACCGTTCTTTGATCTTTTCCCGCACGGGAATGTCCGCAAGGTAGCCAAACGTAAGTTGATTTTGGCGAGCGATCCAATCCTTGGTGTCCGCAGAATCGACGTCTTCAAGCCATCGAAACGGGTCGTCGACCGTTTTCCCGAAGTAGACGTCGGTTTGAGGAACGGCCTTGGAACTAGGGTACACGAGTGTCATCGCAGGATCGGGTTGCGGCGCAAGTTTTGCGCCGACTTGCGCCACACCAATGCTTGCCGAATTGGAAACCACGGTGAAGGCAATTAGAAGGAAACATTTGGAAGCGGATGGCATAGAATGAAACGCGTGAATGAGTGAAGTGGTTCGCGGCATGTTACGAGAGAGGGACCTGGACAGTATACCCAATGCGACAATGTTTGGCCGTTGTTCCCGACAACGCGCGGAGGGTGATGGATACGTACGTTTGTTCATAGACTGACAGGCTTAAACATTGTAGGAAACTTCACCAAATAGAGCGAAGGGGACGAGTTTAACGTGCTATTCTTGTATTTTCTGGAACTGGCTCTTTTTTAAATCGTCTATTCCTTCGTTCCGCTCCTCTCCAGCACACGAAACCAACCCTTGTCGAGTAAAACCATGCTAAATCTCAATCGCGCAATCGGTCTGAGTCTATTTGTATCGTTTTTTAGCCTCACGAGTCCCCGAATGGCAATCGCACAAGAAATCGGTTTCAGTGAACGCTACGCCCTAGCTGAAAACCGCGAAGCCGCATTGGCCGAGCTTATTCCTGGAACGTACACTTATTTTTACTACCATTGCTTGTACTGCCAGACTTACGGGAAAATCGCCGAGGCTCGCGGACATCTAGACGCCTGGATTGCCAAGTTTGGCTTAAATGATCAAACGCAACGCATGCGGACTCGCCAATTCATTCTGGAATACAAGTCCAACGCGCAAGCGACATTGAACTTCCTGCGCACCGAATTCGGTATCAATACCGACCACCCAGCGCCTCGCAAAGACGAAGCGGCTGAGCTCGAAACCAAACTCGACCCCAAAGTGATCGACTGGCAAACGCTCTTAAGCTCACATGCCAACAACCTAGGAACCATCGAAAACACCGCACTCGCCTTCGCTCTCCCGTTCTTGAACGAACAAACGAATCTTCGAAGCTGGCTCGAACGCATCGATCGATCCGATTCGCCCGGCTTGGTCGAGATCGTCCAACGCGAACTCAAGATGCCAGACTCGCGAGGCTTCGGCTGGGCTCCGATCCACAATCAGATGACCAATGCCCAACTACTAGAACTGCAAAAAGGCATCCCGAATTTAGTTGAGTCCAATGCTTTCGTTCAAGCCAGGCTTCGACGCGTTCGGCCTAATGATGATCAATCCATCGACGATCCTGCGGTCTTGCTCGATCATCTGAAAGCACTAGAGGAATTCACAACAACACTACCTGAGTCGCAAAACAGCCTTAAGGCCTCGGTGCTATTTCATCGTCTTCAACTCGACGAACGCAGTGGCAACATGGACCGCAATCGCTTCCTTCGTTATCTCGAACTGCCAAGCAACCGCCCCTATTGCAACCCAGAGTATGCCGCCAAGCAAGCTGGTCGGCCTCAAATCAACTTGGGTGTCAGCTACCAAGCAGAAACAATGCTAGCTGTTATCGGTGATGATACGTCGCTTGTTCGCCGCTACCTGGAGCACTTTCTTCAAAGCGATGCAACTGTCGATGCGTTCTCCCAAGTCCTCGATCGAGACTTTTTACGACGCGTCTTTGCATCCACCAAGATCCTTTACGGAATCGGTGATGCGAAAACATTCTATGCTCAACTCTCGCCCGACGAGCAACGCGAACTGCAATCCAAAGTCGAACTTAATTTCGCACCCACCAATCCGGTTCTGTACCGCCCATCCGATGCGGTGCGTCTCACTTTAGATGTCAAGAACGCTTCTGAGCTACTGGTCAAGATCTATCGAATCAATGCTCGCAATGTGCTGATGCAGCAGAAACAACCCATCGGGACGAACATCGATCTCGATGGGCTCGTCGCAAACTTCGAAAAGCGAATCAGCTATTCGCAGCCCGCAGTCCGTAGGCATCGTGAAGTGCTCGAAATGCCCGAGCTAAGCGGTGGCGGAGTCTGGGTCGTCGATGTCTTGGCAGGTGGATTGCGCAGCAGAACTCTCATTCACAAAGGTCACTTGCATGCGATCCAACGCAGAAGCAATGCAGGTGACGTCTTTCGAGTGTTCGATGGCGAAGGGCAACATGTTCCAACCGCCAAAGCGATTTTCGGCACGCGAGAATTTGCAACCGAAGCGGACGGCAACATCATCATCCCGTTCGGAAAGGCCGTGCAATCGGATTCGCTCATCCTATTCGATGGCCCCATCGCTTCGGTGCAACCTTTTGTCCATTACGGCGAATCGTATGCATTGCAGTCAGGTTTCTTGATCGATCCGCAGTCGCTTTTGGCAGGTGCCCAAGCAACCGTCGTGATCCGACCGAATTTGATGTGCAACGGGCAACTCGTTTCCCTCGCACAACTTGAGAAACCAAAGCTTACGGTTACATCCACCGACTTGGATGGCATTGCAGCAACGCAAACCTTTAGCGATATTCAGCTTGCTGACTCAAGCGAATTGGTCAAGACTTTTCTGGTGCCGCAGCGGCTAGCCTCTATTGTTGCTACCTTGAGCGGCGAAGTGCTGATGCTCAGCAACGATACGCGTGTTCCAGTTTCTGCTTCGCATTCGATTGCAGTCAATGATTCTGCCAGAACCGCCTTGATTCGCGATTTCTATTTGACTCAAACCGACCAAGGTTACTTGCTGGAGGTCCGCGGCCGAAACGGCGAACCGGCAACTCGGCTACCTGTCCAATTGGAGTTCAAACTTTACGGCTTAGGAGCAACGACAAGTATTCGCTTGGCCACCGATGAAAAGGGAGTTGTCGATCTTGGACCATTGGCGAACATCGAACGTTTCAAGGCGACTTCCGATGCGACCAACGTTCGCGAATTCATCTTGTCGAATGCTGCACCGACGTGGCCAAGTGTCTTTCACGCATTACAAGGCGAGGCCATTGAACTTGCCATGTCCAGCGCAGACGGTATCGAGCCTGTTGTCATTGCAGCGAAACCGACCGCGAAAACGCCAGGGCGATACGGACTCGTTGAATACCGTGGCGGGATCGTTTTCGCAAGCCATTCCGGCAAAGTTACGATCGAGCAAGGCTTGCTGAAAATAGTTGGACTAGACGTGGGATCGTATCGGCTCCTGGATCATGCTTCTGGACGAACCGTGCAGATTTCCGTCGTTAAGGGTGTCGAGCAAGCAGATACACTCGTTGGCCAAGAAAAGATTTTGGAATCCAATCGGGTACGCCCCGTATTTGTTCAAGACGTAAAAATCGAAGCGGACAAAATTCGAGTTCAAGTCGGCAACCATGATCGCTTCACTCGCGTCCACGTGGTCGCAAACGCCTTTCGGCCGATAACCGGCCACGGCCTCTCGCTGCCAGCACCAGCCTTGTCGCTTTCCTCTGCGGCGCGGTTGCGCATCCCAAGCTTCTATATCAACTCACTCAAGCTGGATGAAGAATACCAGTATGTCCTGCAACGCCAATTTGCAGCGAAATACCTCGGCAGTCTATTGCCTCAACCCAGCGCCATTTTGAATCCATGGGAACTCTCTGTCACTCAAAACACCTCGAAGGATGCGGCAGGCGGAGATCCGATGGTAGCTATGGCCGCTCCCCCTGCAGCAATGGGTGCCGGACGTGGTGACTCCAACGGCAAGGCTGGCATGATGGCTTCAGACGGCTTGCCGGACTACGAGTTTCTTAAACGTGGTTGCATGATGCTCACCAATGGAAAATGCGATGACGCAGGGCTGATAGCGATCGACCGGAAAGCTCTCAATGGTCTGACGAGCGTCACTGTTTTGGTTGTCCACCCAAGCGGCACCACGTTTCGAACCATCGCTTTACCACTTGAACAACCGCGTGAACTAAGCGACCGACGTTTGGCAAATGCGTTCTCTGCCACCGACAGATTGACCGAAGTTCAGGGCGTCCAAATACTAACTGGCACCGAAAAGCATGATTTGGGAGATGCGAGTTCGACACGTGTCAAATTGTACAACTCGATTGCCGATGTCTTCGCACTTTACAAGACATTCCTCCCGAACCAACCTGACCTTGTCAAATTCGAGTGCCTGACGATATGGTCGACGCTCCAAGACGAGGAAAAGGATGTTCACTATGCGGATCTGGCCTGTCACGAGCTGAATTTGTTCCTGATGTTGCACGACAAGCCCTACTTTGATCGCGTTGTTCGGCCCTATTTAGCCAACAAAATGCAGAAGCAGTTCATGGACGACTACGTGCTCGGAATGGAACTTGCCAAATACGTCCGACCATGGAAACTAGCTCAGTTGAACGCTGTCGAGCGCATTCTGCTCGCGAAGAAACTCGATGGGCAATCGGGCAGCACAAAACGTTGGATGGGCGACTTGGTCCGTTCGGCCCCGATCGATTCGAATGCGCAAGCCAATCGGTTTGCAACGGCCCTCATGAGTACGTCGCTTGGAATTGTTGACGATGCACGTTTAGCTTTGGGGGATAATAATCTTTTTTCGTTCCAAGGACGCGACGCGAACCGCAGAGAAGACCAAACTCGCTCGTTGAATTCTGGCTATGGGGGAGAGGAGAATTCTGGCTATGGGGTGGAGCAACTCAAACGGGACAAATCGGATCGGTTCTACGCGGCTGAAAAGCTTATGGAACAGGTTGAGGACAGTCCTAAAAAAGCCAAGCAAGCGCAAGCGGGAAGAGCCTACTCAAACATGCGGCGAGCTGGTGGAGGTGGTGGAATGGGTGGCTTAGGTCGCCTCTACGAATCGCTTGAAAGCACTCGCAAGTGGGCCGAAAGCAACTTCTTCCGCCTAACGATCCAAAACCAAAACGCGGATGTCGTTCGACCTAACCAATTCTGGCTCGACTACCTCAATCATTCAGGTGATTCGGCATTCCTGTCCGAGAGCATCGACATGGCTGCTAGCAACATCCATGAAGCCATCCTTGCGCTAGCGGTTCTCGGCCTACCTATCCAGTCAGAACCGATTGAAATGGGCGTTGAGAATGGACACATCGTGGTATCGAAAGTCAAAAACGCAATCGCCTTCGTTCAAGGCATCCGAAGTGTCGAAGCAAGCAACGAGCCAGCAACGGTTCTTGCAAGCCAAAACATCTTCCTGGCAACCGATCCGATCGAAACCGCCAAACCTGTCCAAGACAAATCTCTCATCAAAGGAACCGTCTATCGATTGCGTCTGGTTTTGACCAACCCGAGTGCAACGCAGGTCCGCATCAGTGTTTTGCAGCAGATTCCGCAAGGTGCGATCGCTCTTGAGAATGCAAAGACAGTCGCCGGACGAAAAATCGATCTTGCCCCGTTCGCGACCCAAGAACTAACCACGAAGTTCTATTTCCCCGCTGCGGGAAGCTTCCAACATTTCGGAGCTCAGATCACGATCGATGGCAAGTCGGTTATCACCGCACCATCGACCAACATTAAGGTGCTGGATGGGCCAGATTCGGTGGATGAATCCTCTTGGGCTTACGTCTCCGCCTGGGGTTCGGACGATCAAGTTTTGAAACACCTCGAAACAGCCAACCTGTTCAAGATCGATTTGGATTCGATCGCATGGCGGATGGCCAATCGCAAGTTCTTCGATGCGTGTTTAACTCGACTCACGGATTACGGAATTTTCAATGCGACACTTTGGGCTTATGCATTGAAACACAATGATGCACTTAGGTTGAGGGAATACTTGGAGCGGTCGGATGCAGTGGTCGCTCGAGTGGGGATCATTCTCAACGCAGACATCATGCAGGTCGAACCGATCGATCGACTTGCTTTTGAGCACTTGGATTTTCGTCCACTGGTGGTCGCTCGAACCCATCAACTTGGGGCAAAGCGAGTTATCCTCAATGATGGTTTAGCGATCCAGTACGAGCAGTTGATGGGGAATCTTGCCCACCAAATGGAGATCGAAGCTGAGCAGCGACTGTGCTTGGTCTACTACATGCTGCTTCAAAATCGTGTGGAGGAAGCCATCGCTCATTTCGCCAAGACGGATCTTGCATCCTTGGAAAGCAAGTTGCAACACGATTACTTTGCCGCGTACTTGGATATGCTCCAAGGCAAATTTGACGAAGCCGAACTCCGTTCGCAAAAGTACGTCCAATATCCCAATCCACGTTGGCGCGATTGGTTTGGTCAAGTGCGTGCCCACGTTTCCGAACGCAAAGCACTTCAAGCCGGTAAAACCGCCGACATCGCATCGAGAGAAGATTGGAAAACAGATGCGTCGAACCGGATCTTGTCTGGTGGTCGCGAACAACAAAACGTGAACGAGAGCGCAGTTTTGCCCGTGTTGGATCTGATCCAAGATGGCGAAAAGGTCGTAATGCGGTATCGCAATCTAGCCGAGGTCGAAATCAACTTCTATTTGATGGATGTTGAGTTGTTGTTTAGCCGCAGCCCGTTCTCTCAACAAGATGGTGGGCGTCTCAATTCGATCGAGCCCAATTTGGCAGAAAAGCGAAAGCTTGTGAGTGCGAAGTCGACTGCGGACGTCTCCATTGACATCCCGGACAAGCTCAAAAACAAAAACTTGGTCGTTGAGGTCGTCGGGGGCGGATTAGTTCGCAATTTGGTTTTGTATGCCAACTCGCTCGTCGTGAACGTCTCGCCAAATATGGGGCGATTGCAAGTATTGACCAAACGAGGATTGCAACCACTCGAAGGAGCCTACGTCAAAGTCTACGCACGAGACCAAGCGGGTGCAGCCAAGTTTTACAAAGATGGCTACACTGATTTGCGAGGGCAATTCGACTACACGAGTCTGAGCACGAATGAACTGGATTCAACCCAGCGTTTCTCGTTGCTCATCTTGCATCCAGAGCACGGCACGATCGTGAGAGAAACCGAACCTCCAAAACGCTAACGAACAGCGGGGGTTCGCGGGTTGGCCCACGGATCCATTTTGACAATCCAAAACTCGAAACCAAACGATGCACACGACACATATGAACCGATCACCTTCACTTGCCCTCTTGCGCCATTTTCTTGCGATTGTTTGCTTCGTTTGTGCCGTTTGCATCGACGCGTTGGTATTCGCCTCGGATCCACAGGTCATCGCAGTATGGCCGGGCAAGGCGCCTGGTGAAGCGGCTGAGGCTCCTGCCGAATCGGAGGTCACCGAAGGCGGACCGAAAATGGTTGCCGGGAAAAAGATCTACTTGCTCACAAACGTTTCCAAGCCAGAATTGGCCATCTACAAGCCTGAGCCTGCCAACGACACAGGGGCTTCGGTCATTATCTGCCCAGGCGGCGGGCATCGATTGCTGGCTTACGATCTAGAGGGCACCGAAGTCGCTCAGTGGCTTAACTCCATCGGAATCACAGGCATTGTCCTCAAATATCGTGTCCCAACGCGAACGCCAGATTTCAAATGCCTTGCCGCGCTGCAAGACGTTCAACGTGCAATCAGCGTCGTTCGGGCTCGCGCGAAAGAACTGGGCTTGGACGCATCACGCATCGGTGTCTTGGGTTTTTCAGCCGGAGGGGAAGTGGCTGCTCGAGCTACGCTTCAATTCAAAGATCGCAAGTACGAAGCCATCGATTCAAGCGACGAGGTATCCTGTCGCCCGGACTTTTCCCTACTAATCTACCCGGCATATTTGGTTGGCAAAGACAATACACTGCTGGAAGAACTCAAACCCACTGCGGATACACCTCAAACACTGATGATCCATGCCTGGGACGATCCCGTTACCCCCTTGAGCAGCCTATGTCTCGCGACCGAAATGAAGAAGGCCGGGATTTCATGTGAGTTGCATATGTTTGCGAGGGGCGGACATGGATATGGATTGCGGCACGTCGATGGAATGCCTGTTACGGATTGGCCCGCGCAAGCTTCCGCTTGGTTGAGCAAAGTCGCCTCGAAAAAGTAAGGCGAGCGGCCGACTTGCAACAAAAATGGGACCTTTCCTTTTACCAATTGAGCGACGCTGGAAAATATTCGTCAATCAATTGCTGATAAAAGGGTCGTAGCCCGGCGACGTCCATGCGCTCATCGCGTTTTGTGTAGAGATCGTACTGGTTAAATGCGTTGACCCACTTCATCATCTCGTGATCATGCTCGTTCATGAGAAATCGATACGCACCTTCGCGATGAACTGGGTAACACGAATGATATCGGATCATATTCAAAGCAGGTTCGGGCAAGTAGTTCTTTACGACATGATATAGATACTCGTCATGCCCCCACGAAAGATTGACTTGGTCCAAGCCGCAATGAGCCGAATAGATTCCCAAATCGGATTGATAACGCTCGTTGGTGCTATCCGGATTGTTCATAAACGCTTCGTGAAAGACAATGCGATCCGAAAACTTGCAACCCACCGGGAAAGTGTCGCCAACTACCGCCCATTGCGGTTCGCCCCACAAGCACAAGATTTTGCCCAGGTCATGAATCAATCCCGTTAGAATGAACCATCGAGGTTGATTATCGCTACGAATTGCTTCAGCGGTTTGCAACAAATGCTCGATTTGAGGTAGGTCTATATCCGGGTCGCTGTCATCCACAAGCGTATTGAGGTACTCCATCGCTTGCCAAACTCCCATTTGAGTTTTTGCGAGCGGCAAGTATTGTTGGCGCTTTTGTTGGCCAAATTCGAATGTCTGATACCGATGATTTAAACGGTAGAATTCACGAACGCCAGGCCGTGCCTCCGCCGCATAATCTCGAAATGTGTCGCGTGCAGGATAACGTCGCAACAGGTCATCTTCCCATTCATCCAAACTCGAAAGAGGCTCGAAACTTTCGGGCATTTCCAAATCCAATCAGGTAAAAAAGGACATCTCACGCGGGACGCTTTCATTCGAGTTGCGTGTCCCAGCGTTCGCTATGCTGCTTCTCGCCGGCGGCGTCGATATTGGTCCAGCGTGACGGCAGCAATGATAATCGCACCTATCATAATGTCTTGTGTCGAATTCTGAATCCCAAGTTGATCGCAACCGCTTGCAATAACTCCCATGATGGTCGCTCCAGCCAATGTGCCAAGTACGGACCCATGACCGCCGCTTAGGCTGCCGCCACCGATGACGACTGCCGCGATGAACTTGAGCTCACGTCCGATCCCTTCGACTGGGTTCGCCATTTTCACCAACGAAAAAGTGTAGATGCCTGCAACTCCAACCAACACACCTGCGATGGAGTAAACCAACACTTTCGTCGCCAATATATTCACGCCGCATAGCCTTGCCGTGGATTCGCTCGAACCGATTGCAAAGAGCTGACGTCCCACGACCGATTGATTCAAAAGGATCGCGACCAAACCGGCGACAAGGATCGCTAGCCAAACTCCGTTAGCAATATTCGGATAGAATCCGATCCAATCCGGCGGCATAGTTGAGCTCAGTTTTGATAGCCAATCTGGAATTCGATCGCGTTCCACGAAGACCGTTGACCCTTGAGCAAGTCGCTTGGCGATTCCCAAAAAAATCGTCATCGTCCCCAGTGTGACGATGAATGGCGGTATGCGCAGGATACCGATCAATAGGCCATTGGTTAGCCCGCACGTCGCGCCGACTCCAAGCGTGAGCAGGACGGCTAAACTTACGGAATGACCTTGATTCAAGGAACATGCCAACACGGTTGTGCACAGCATCGCAGCCGTTCCTGCCGATAGATCGATCCCTCCGGCGATAATGACCAAAGTCATACCGAGCGCCGCAACGGCCACGGGAGCGGTCAATACGAGCACCACTCGCACGTTGCGCATTTCACTGAATCGACCTTGCCCAACTATTTTGTCTGCAATAGCAAAACCGAGCACAACAATCGCCAATGCCAAGAGAGGCCCCAACGACCGCAGTAGTCGCACGAAGCGACTAACATTCACCGTTGTTGACGGAGTGAAATCTGGTTCTGTTGTATTCGTCATTTTGATTGCGATTCCTCATCCGTCGAGACTGCAACGGAGAGCAACTCGCCCTGCGTCCAATCGTGTGTTGGCCTAACTTCTCGCAATCGACCTTTCGCCATAACGCCGATCGTATCGCATACGGCCATCAATTCCGGAAGATACGAGCTCACAAAAAGTATGGATTTGCCTTTCGCCGCAAGTTCACCGACCCATTGATAAATCTCAGCCTTGGTACCCACATCAATACCTCGGGTTGGTTCATCGAGCAGCAGTATCGTTGCATCTTGGTGCAGTACTCTCGCGATTGCAACTTTTTGTTGATTGCCTCCCGAAAGCTGGCTGACGGATTGTAGCGGACTCCTGGCTTTGATGGAGAGTGTTTTCATCCATCGATCGGCTTCCTTGCGTCGTTTTGTAAGGTTTAAAAGACCCAATTTCGAATAGGGCTTCAAATCGCTCAGAGTGAGGTTGTCGACAATCGACATCGATTGAGACAACCCTTCACCTTTGCGATCTTCGGAGACTATGCCGAGCCCATCGCGAATTCGGGCTTGTGGAGTCGCTCGCCCCTGTCGGCCATGAATGAGGACGCTGCCTGAACTTGGACCATCAAGCCCCATGAGATGCCGAAGCGTTTCCGTTCGACCCGCGCCGATCAGACCGAAGAGTCCCATGACCTCGCCAGCGCGTAGTTTCAGGTTTACCGAACGAGGCATACGAACACCCGATAGTCCGCTTACATCGAGTACCGTCTCCCCCATCGAGTGCGGAACTTTCGGAAAGAGTTCGTCGACATTGCGTCCAACCATCAACGACACAATTTGCCTATTCGAGATATCTTGCAAAAGTCCATCTCCGGCAGACTTGCCATCGCGAAGCACAACGTAGCGATGAGCAATCTCACGAATCTCCTCGAGAAAGTGGCTGATGTAAACGATCGCCAGCCCTTGTGTTTGAAGCCGCCGGATCAACCGAAAGAGCTCCTGCACATCGTGTGCTGCAAGCGAGCTCGTTGGCTCATCGAAGACCATAACCTTGGCATCCGACGCTAAACCGCGTGCGATTTCAACGATCTGCTGCGTTCCGATCGAAAGGCTGCCGACCTTTCTCTCAGGATTCAGGTCCGCGTGGCCCAAAAGACTTAGAACGTGTCGAACGCGGAGTCGATGCTGCGACTTTCGAATGAATCCGAAATGGCTGCGCTCTTGGCCGAGCATAATGTTTTCTTCGACGGAGAGATCGGGAGCCAAACTTAGCTCCTGATAGATCATGGCAATCCCAACCTTCCTGGCTTCGTGCGGACCACGCGGTCGATAGACTTGCCCATCGAGCATCATCGTGCCCGCATCGGGCGAATGGGCTCCGCTCAAGATCTTCATCAACGTGCTCTTGCCAGCACCATTTTCGCCGATCAAAGCCAAAGTCTCACCCGCATGTGCGGTGAGCGAGATGTCCTTCAAGGCTTGTGTTGCACCGAATCGCTTTTCGATTCGGTGCATGGATAAGATCGGCTGCGTCGTCGGCTGGCTCATGAACTGCGTTACTGTTTGAACAAGACAGGGCGCAGCAATCGATCGAACGGTTCGATCTTTTGGTTCTCTGCGGTTGCGACGTATTCTCCAGTCTTAATCATGGCTTCCACTTTTTCGCCTCGCAAGTGTTTAACCAACGTTAAAACGGAGGAGCGTCCCATTTCGAAGGGGTCTTGAAGCAAGATGCCGGCAACTTTTTCTTCCTCCATGCCTCGGATGAGACTGTCGCTTGGATCAAAGGCAACGAATTTCACTTTGCCTGCCAAGCCTGTTTGCAAAAGGGCTTCGAGCGTCCCATTCGCATTTGGCTCGCAAACTGAGAAAATCCCGGTCACTTCATCGCGATACTTATTCAGAAGTTGGGTGGCTTTCGCGAGCGCTTCCTGAGTCGTTGTGCCCGCATATTGATCCGACGACAAGACCTTGATACTCGCCTCAGCAGCGATCGCGTCCAAGAAACCCTTTTCGCGTTGCTCCGTGCTCTCGCTGCCTTCTTTGTATCGCAACAAGATCACACTGCCTTTATTGCCCATCGCTTCGGCAAGCCGCTTTCCGGCAAGCATCCCGCCGCGATAATTATCGGTGGCAACATAACTTAGGATTGGAGCACCGGCTGCCAAACCACTGTCGTAGATGACGACGGGGATTTTTTCTGCGGCGGCCTCAGCGACGACATCGACAAGTGCTTGTGAGTGATTTGGCGCCAAGCAAATTCCGTTAACACCATTCGTGATAAAGTTCTTAACGACCGAGATCTGACCGGCGGTATCCGCTTCGGTCTCGGGGCCCTTCCAAAGGATCTCAACGTTGCCAAGCTCTTTTGCGGCAGCTTCGGCACCTGCATGTACCGTTTGCCAAAATTGGTGGCTCGTCCCTTTGGGAATAACGGCGATTCGCAACTTGCCATCATTGCTTTTGGGCGATGAGGAAACGCCCGGCACGCTTGGTGCACTGTCGCAGCCGCTAAATGACATCACGCTAAACAACATTGCTGAGCAAAGGCTTCCTAATGACAGGAAGCCACGCTGCAGGAAAGATCGCCGCTTCATTCGATCCAATCTCCGAAAAACGAGGTGAACTGAGTTAAACAAAGCAGGGTCGTTCCGTATCTGCCTAGTTGACCGTACCGATTCTAACGCATATCCCACACATTTTATGTGATAGGCAGGTCGAAATCTACCTCTTAAGGCGGTCGGCAGCACGAGATAGTCCCGTAGCACAGGCTGCTAGCCTGTGCTTTTTAGACCATTACGGCTCTGGCAGCCTGTGCTACGAGGAGCCCACGACCAACGCGGAACACAGTTTGGTCTGCTTTCGGGTATAATCGTGTCTTCTTTGCTGATCCTAGAACTTCATCGGTCAATCACATGCTCAGACAATATTCGCGAATCGCTTTTGCGGCTGCATTCGTTGCAACGGTAATATACGCAACGGCCAAGAATGCGTTTTCCGGGGACACGAATGCGTTTTCCGGGGACACAGACCTCGAAAAATGGTTGCCTCAATCCACCGTCGTGTATTTGCACGTCGAATCGCTTGAGACCATTCTCGAACACCCTTTTTCGAAGACTTTGCGGTCTAGCAGCGCGTTCAAAACATTGATGCGATCCCCCGAGGCCATCAAAGCCCGCGCGGGACTCGCGTTGTTCGAGTTTGCTATCGGTGACAAGATCGAATCCATCGTCAAAAAACTGACGACCCACGGGGCTTGCATCGCGATCGATAAAGAGACGGAAGGACTTGTCTTGCTTGCCGATTCCGAGAGTGCCGAATGGCTTGATGACTACCTGCAACGACTCGTCAAGATGGCCCGCACCGACGCAAAAAGCAAAGAGCAACCCGATCCGATTCGAGAAGCCGATTACCGTGGCCTTCGCGGCTATGAATTTCAAAAAACAATTGTCACCAACATCGGCTCCGTACTTCTCGTAACGAACAAACCGCTATTAGCCAAAGATATCATCGATCGCTCCATGGATGCGACCCATGATCATCTTGATGCGAACCCGCTCTTTCAACAAGCTACCAAGTCTCTTGGGGCTGAGTCTGCACAGGATGCCCTTCGTATCGCCAACGGCTTTGTTGACCTGGATACGCTGCGACAGGTTGGAGTTGCAAAGGATCTCCTTGGTTCCAATCGCAAAGATTTCGCAGGAGAATTATTGCTCGGCGGAGTGTTGGCTGTTTTGCAAAAAACGAGTTTCACAAGCGGCGCGGTGGCGCTCTCGCCCAATAACGCGAGTATCCAATTGCAGGTTCCGTACGATCAAGAATGGACACAAGATTCGCGTACGTTTTTTGTTGGCCCAAATAGTAAGGGCTTTGCACCGGCAGCTCCCAACACCCCAAGTTCACTTGCGATGATGGCCAGAGTCCGCTCCTACCGAGATCTGTCCGAGATGTGGCGGCGAGCAGGAGACCTGTTCGACGAAAAAGTAAACGACCAACTGGCCCAAGCCGACAACACCTTGACGACCCTGTTTTCCGGAAAGGACTTTGGTACGGATATTCTCGGCGCAATCGAGCCGCAGATTCAGTTGATGGCTTCGGAACAAAAGTATGCACCTGGGTCGACCCCCGCGATAAAGCTACCCAGCTTTGGACTTGTTGCCAAACTTCGTGATGCGGATATGAAGAAAGAGCTGAAGCGTACGTTTCAGAGCTTCATCGGATTCCTCAATGTGTCCGGCGCTATGCAAGGGAATCCGCAGTTGGACCTAGATGCCGAGTCCATCGAAGGGGTTCAGTATTACTCCGCGACTTACTCACGCGATCGAGATAAAAAATACGACGCTGGTTTGCCGATCCAGTTCAATTTCAGTCCGACGCTGGCCTTCAAAGACGATTTCGCCTATGTCTCCAGCACATTGGCTTTTGCAAAAGAGATGGCCAGCCTCACATTGGTCAACACCAACGCCGCTCCTGAGTTAGATAACACGGTCGTCTCCGTCGATGTTGATTCGTTGCGACAAGTACTCGAATCCAACCGCCAGCAATTGATCTCGCAGAACATGCTTGAGAAAGGGCACAGCAAAACGGAGGCCGAGAATGAAATCGACGTGTTGATGAAGTTCTTGTCGCTTTTGCGATCGGGAAAGTTGGCGTTGCGTTTTGACGATTCCGTTCGATTGCAACTGGACATCACGACACAAGCTGGGCGGTAGCTACTTGTGCGGCGGGCTCTGAACCGCGTTGCTCTGATACGGCTGGGCTCTTTTTCCAACTCGCTTGCATTTCCGCCCAACGCGATGGAACTTCGGTAATCACGTTCGTCTGAATCAGTTCGTCTCGATTCTTTTGGAACCAGGCGGTAACAAGACCAATGCTCTCTTCATGCCGCAGGTAGCCTGAACCTGCCGAGTTGGTACTCTGGCTCCATCGGGACAGTTCGGGGCGAATGGAACGCCATTGGGATGCGTTCTTAGGAATCGGAATCGCTGTCTCAACGCCACCCTTTCGAATCAGATACCAAATATCTCGCCCGTCGCATCCTCGCCCCGCATATGCGAAGGAGTAGTTCTCTCGAGCGCGTTTCAAGCTCGCGAGTCGATTGGAAAGCCACTTTAGGATTCGCAAGTCTTCTTGCATTCTCGCGGCATGTTCGTAATGTCGGCCCGCCGCAGCCCGAACCATCAACGCCTCGACTCGAAGCAGCACCTCGGTTGACATCGCGTTGAGGAACTGAAGTCCTTTTTCGACCTGTGCTGCATACTGTTGACGACTGCAGGTCCGAAGACAAGGTGCGATGCAAGTGCCGATTTCTTGACGCATACAGCCGGCTCGCATCTCCACATCGAACAATTGCAATTGATCGGTGAGCAACATTGGGGTTTTCTGGCTGCAATCACGCAACAAATACAAGCGATTTAAGATCTCGACGGCTCGATGGAGATTGCCCATTCCGTAAAACGGCCCCTGACAGCTTTTGGCATTTGGCTCAAACTCTCGGCTCAGATAAAAGTGCTCGGCGGGCGAGTTGCCCATGCATACAAACGCTTGCTGTTGACGCTTGGGCATACCAACCACGTTCAGACGAGGTTGAAACCGGCGGATCAACGTTTGTTCTCGCAACAGCGCAGCAAAGTCGCTCGGTTGTTTTTCCCAAACGATGGTTTCGGCCGATTGAACAATTCGGCCAGCCTTTTCGTCGGTGTTGTTCGGCATGAAGTAGCTGAGCAAGCGATTTCGGAGCAGCTTGGATTTTCCGACGTAGATCAATCGCCCAGTCGCATCTAGCATTCCGTACACGCCCGGCATTTTAGGCGCGTGACGAGAGACGAGCGACTTGAGCTCGTCCGTCCGCTCCGACTCGATGCGCGCCAACGAAGCAATCGGATGGGGCATCAACGCGTCGTGTCCGAAGTCGACAAAGGGTTCGTGCCATTTTGCGTCCATGCTCGTTCAACTCCTGAAACCACTCCATACTATAGATCCAAGCATTATGCCTGTTTTGGTGGTACAATCCAAGAGCATAGAAACAGAGTCCAAACGAATCATTTGCTCCATCGAACCACAGACGAAATGCGCGCAATTCAAATTTCCGAACCGAAAACACTGCGTCGTATCGAGATCGATAGTCCGGAACCGCCGGGCGAAGGCTTTGCGCTCGTCAAAACGCATCGCATGGGCGTTTGCGGAACGGACATCAGTTGCTATTTAGGTAAATTCCCGTTTTTCGATTTTCCGAGAATTCCGGGACATGAGCTAGGCGTTGAGGTACTCGCGGTCGGCCCCGGGGTGACCCATGTTTCGGTCGGCGATCGATGCAGTGTTGAGCCGTACATCAATTGTGGACATTGCTATGCTTGCCGACGCGGTTCCGGTAACTGCTGCTCGAACCTCAAAGTGATCGGCGTGATGATGGATGGCGGACTGTGCGATCAGTTCTTGATCCAAGCAAACAAACTCCATCCCTCCTCGGTTTTGACCATGGATCAGTTAGCGCTGGTCGAAACGCTCGCCATAGGATGTCACGCGAACGACCGAGGTGGTGCCGGGCCGAATGACCATGCGCTGATTATCGGCGCCGGTCCAATCGGTCTTGCGACTTTGGAGTTCACCCGTTTGTCGGGCGCGCAAGTCAGCGTGATGGATATGAACCCTACACGATTGGAATTTGTTGCCTCCAATTATGGGATCAAGAATGCCGTTTTGAACAAAGGGGACGCGACGGAATTCGAAAGGATGCACCGAATCACAGGGGGCGACATGTTCTCGGTGATCATTGACGCGACAGGGAATAGGCACTCCATGTCGAGCGCATTCCAGTATCTTGCGCCGACCGGTACATTGGTTTATGTCGGTATCACCACCGAGGAGATCTCGTTCAAGCATCCTCAGATGCATCGCCCCGAAGCAAACTTGTTGGCGTCTCGCAACGCATTGCCCAATGACTTCACACGTATCATCGGCTTGATCGAGACCGGCGTGATCAAGACCGAGCCATGGATAACACATCGAACGACCTTTGAGGGTGTCCTGAATGACTTCGAGTCATTTACGAAACCAGAAACCGGCGTACTCAAGGCGCTCATTGAGTTCTGATGGAAACATCTACTCAAGGATTGGGACTTTGTAACCCAATGCACCAATCGCTTTGCCCTTGGGCACCGATTTGTAGTTATCGTGGCAAATCGTGCATTTTTCCATGACCACCGGGATGGCGGTTGCGGCCAACAGGTACTTTTTGTTCCCCTCGGTTGCGACCTCGTCGTATGCTACTTCTCCTGCCAGAAGTTTTTTGATGGCCCGTTGCTCAAACCCTTCCTTGGGGGCGTTAGCGGGTTCGTACGGATCGCCGGTTGCATCCAGCAATCGAACTTCGTGCCACCCCTTTTCTTTCACCGTCGCAAACAAAGCCTTAAACGCGCTTCCCGCTGGCAGCGAATCCTTGCCATCGACGTAATGCGTCGTGATCAGCACAATGCTCGTCTTGTAAATATCATCCAGCATTCTAACCTCGCGACGGGCTCGTTCTGTCGCCGGATCTTTGGCTGTTTGACTTTTCGCAGCTTGAACTGTCGTTACTGGATCGGCGGCGTTGCTGTAAATGGCGACTGGAACGGCTAGGGATACCAGCAGGCCAGCCCTCGTCAAAAGCCTTCGTTTTCTTGATAGACTCATGGCAAATCTCCTGTAGCGAATTAGGGACGCCAAATCTGCAT
>Ga0194045_1000223_pt1 | contig 18368 bp, 12 predicted proteins | sample JunL6211m_MetaG_FD_161686 | JGI IMG/M metagenome (GOLD analysis project Ga0194045, IMG submission 161686) | Anoxic zone freshwater microbial communities from boreal shield lake in IISD Experimental Lakes Area, Ontario, Canada - Jun2016-L626-11m | ecosystem: Environmental > Aquatic > Freshwater >...
CCTTGGAATGAAGTTGCAGTGAAATGGTGCTATCGCAACCCAGCTCTTGCTGCAAGCTTGGCGTTCCTGGTATTTATCATTGGTGCAGTAAGTTTTGGACTCAATAATAAACTCGCCAATGATCGTATGAAACTCGCTGGGTTACAGGAAAACCTTGGGTTCGAGCGTATTCGTGCTAACGATATTACCAAAGCCGCTGTTTGGTTTGCTGCTTCGTTAATGAATGAAAAAGATGCAGATTATGCCAAAATGGAACGATTGCGCATGGGAATCCTGATGGATTCGTTCATTTGGATTCGTTCCTATGTCGTACATGACAAGGCAGTGCAGGGGGCGGAATGGTCTCCTTCGGGGAAATATTATCTAAGTTTTGGCAAAGATAAATCTATCAGGGTGCATGACCCGAAAATATTCCCCACCACCTTGGAAAAATCAACCACGAAAACTGAAATAATTCTCCCGGGTACTGGTGATATTCGTAACGCTTGTTTCTTTGGTGACGACCGGGTGCTTGTATTAAGTAGCGAAAACAAGCTGTTTACATGGCAATGGCTTAAGGATAAAAAATTAAATTTCATCACAGAGGGGGTCAAATCAATCGCTATTGATCCTAAAGGTTTATTGCTTGCTTATGATATGGGCGGGAAAATTTTCATCGACCTAAAAGGCATGAAAGATGACAAACTGGAAAACAAACTCGCAATTGAAACTGGGATTGGCCCAATCAAGCAAATCAAATTCATGCCAGATGCTTCAGGATTGATTGCTATTTCAAATAATGAAATCGCAATGATTTCTCTTGAAGGCAAAGTTGAAAAGTTGAAGGGCGTTAAGAGCAAACTTAAATGTATTGCAATAAGTCCCGATAGCAAAAAAGTTGCGGCAGGGACTGAACTTGGTGATGTTCAGATTTGGGATCTTGCGGACTTACAACTCGAACCCAAATTTGGTTATTCCCATTTTGAGTCAGTTCTTTGTCTGAACTTCAACCAAGATTCAACCTTGATTGCGAGTGGCGCTGTTGATAACCGTGCAATGGTCTGGAATGTCGAGGATAAAAAATACAAGTTCCAGGTGCAGCACGATAGCGATGTCACCTGCCTGGCATTCAGCGAAAGCCCAAAATGGCTGCTAACCGGTTCGGATGACAACACCATTCGTATTTCCAATCCCAAAACCGGAAGGCCTGCCAGCAGTAATCTTGTATACAATGGCACCCTTCGTTTCATGGTTCCGCACCCCCGCGCGCCCTTGCTCGTTGCAGGCGGTGATGACAACACCTGCGTGCTTTGGGATACCCTACCAAAGAATCGGATTTCCATTCCGCTCGAAGAAAAATTGGACCAGTTTATCATTGATAATTCAGGATCGATTTTTTACCGCACTGGCCCAAAGGTAAAGGTTGCATCGACCAAAAGTATTGCTGAAACAATCGAAAACACCAAAGGCAGATACTTAAGTTTTGATACAGAATCGTTTAAAAAATCGACTGTGCTGATTCATGAAAACGCATCCATAATCGGAATGCTAGGCAACGATACCATTGCAATTCTGGATCAGAAAGGCGCATTGGAAATTTGGCAGGGAACAAGCAAATTAAGCCAGCTGAACTTGAAAACACCAAAGGCTGACACACAAATTATTTCTCTTAACGGTTCTAGTGGGGGCAAATTTTTCGCCCTCGAAATCTTAAACCCCGATGGTCGTAAAACTTACGAACTTTACAATCGAGAAGGTAATCTCATCGACTTAAAGAAAATAAATGATGCAAGCAGCATGGCTTTTTCATTGGATGAAACCAAGTTTGCCTGGGGTGATTACGAAGGGAACATTCATATCCTTGACATTTCAAATGGGCTTTCAGGCGAACTAACTGTACTCGAAAAATCCCATGATGGAACAGTTTCTTGTCTGACTTTTTCAAAAAGCGGATTGCTTATCGCCTCTGGTGGCGAAGATATGTTCCTACGGTTGTGGAATATAACAACCAAGAAAATGCAATGGGGTAAAGATCCGAACGACCCTCAACATGCTGCCAACATAAGAAACATTTTTATCGATGACACCAAAGAAAGAATTTTAAGCTGTGGTGAAGATAGCACCCTAAGAGCATGGAAATTAAAAGATGGATCACCGATAAACGAAGCAATGCTGCATGACAGCACGGTGAATGGTGTTGAAGTTTGGCAAGGTGTGGGCAAGTCAAAAAGCAAAAATGTTGGCATTACCGGTTGCACTGAAGGCGCTGTTTATTTGTGGGATCTGGAAAAATCTCAATTACTTTCGCCACCAATCATGTCGCTGGGTTATCAAGTCGTTGGTTTTGGGTTTTTACCAAATTCAGGCAATGACCCAACCTTTATATTTGCTGATTCGTATGGTCAATTGAAAGTGCAGCGCCTTCAAGAGGCACCGGAAAAAGCGACTCCCACGGAGCTTCGAGAATTCGCAGAATATCATCCTGCATTTAAATTGCAGGACAAAGGTGAGGGCTCTGGAACCGTGCTAGTTCCATTGGCGGGGTCAGTATTAATACCACCCAAAGACTCTGACCCTAAAAAACAATATGAGTTTCTTATGCATAAGGTGCTGAGGGATTTTCAATACGAATTCCCACCCCTTCCCAACCTTACTGCAGATGCCCCATAATAGGACAATGAAAAAAATACCGAAAAAAGAAGACTATGATTAGACACGGAATAAGTTAATGCGACAAAATCATCGGAGCTTCTATTGAATTTTTTCGAGAGCTTGGTTGCGGGTTTTTAGAACCAGCAAGCTATGAGCGTTTTGTATTCTGTATTTTTTCCGTGTCTTATTCCGTGTAATTCCGTGGCAAAATGTTTTCTCTTCTGCTTGCTTCATTTCCGTGGCGAACTATTTACTGGCGCACCAAGATTTCCACAACTTGCGTACTGCTTCTTCCCATTTGCTGCCATAGGCTTTCCAATCGCAAATGGAAGATTTCTTAACCACGTCTCTTAATTTGCCCCGTAGCAAACTAAGCCTTGCAGCTTCACTTGCAGACTTCTTCGCCTTCTCTATGAATTCTTCAGGTGTTTTTGCAATCCATTCTTCCATCCCAACATTGCTTAAAATTGCAACTCCCTGTCTGGATACATAGGTGGTGCCTGCAAGCGTGAGCAGCGGTGTTCCCATCCATAAAGTATCACACGAGGTGATCCCCCCGTTGTAAGGGAAGGGATCCAAGGCAATGTCGATTTCGCCAAGTGCTGCGAAGTATTCTTTTTTCTCCATGCGTGGAAGAAACTCGACTCGGTCGGGGTTTACGCCAGCGGTCTGCAAAGCATGCCTTACCATCTTGATGGATTCTTGACCAGGGCCCGATAACAATCGTAATTTCGAACCTGGGACTGCGCTAAGCAATTTGGCCCATAGCGAAAGCACTTTCCCATTATGCTTTGCCATGTTGTTGAGCGAGCCAAAAATAATTGCACCCGCCTTGGGCGAACGCTTGGGCACTTCAGGAGCATCTGCAGGGGGTTGATAACACCACGCCAAGCCGGGAAGGCGAACCAGTTCCTCAGAATGATTGGCTTCGGTTAATCCCTTAGGATCAGCAAAGGCATCGGTAACGCGATAACCAAAACCGGGGATGCCAGTGGTATTAGGATACCCGAACTGGGTCATCTGAATGGGTGCGGATTTCAACGCAAAAATAGGCAGTCTGCTTCCAGCGGTATGGCCTGCAAGATCTAGCAGCACATCGATTTGATCTTTCCTTATCATGCTTGACGCAATCATATCAGGAATCGGCCTGACATCCTTAAAATGATCAACTTTAAGCTTAAACTGTTCAGTTTTTTCATCGGGCCTGATAACTGAACTATAGGCAAATACTTCAAACTTGTTTCGGTCGATGGAATCTAAAAAAGGTTCCATGAATGCATTAACGGTGTGCTTACGAAAATCGGGGGAGACAATCCCCAGCCTTAGCTTACGGCCACCTTCTTTGTTGTTGTCAAAGGGTTGTGCGGGGGGGAAATTTTTCAGATGCGCTTCTGCCCATCCAGCATGTTCCTTGTATATTTCTGCTCCGGTCATGTCTGGCGAATAATGCAGGTTCAAGAGCAAATTACTATGAAACGGAATGGCACGCGGTTGCAAGGCAATCGACTTCCTAAACGCATCAATTGCTTCCTTGGGTTTGCCACCCAAGCCATAGAGGTTGCCAAGATTATTCCAGGCTTCTGTAAAGTTGGGGTTAAGCCTTACCGCTTCGAGATTATGCGCGAGTGCATTATCATCCTGCTTCAGCATTTGTAAAACAATGCTCATAGAATTATGAGCTTCCGGGTAATCCTGCTTTAAGCTTAGAGCGTATTTAAACTGGTTGAAAGCTTCTTCGAGCCTACCAACATCCATCATAACCAAGCCATATTGATGGATGATTTTCGGATCATTGGGCCTCAAATTCAGCATCATCTGGTAAACCTGCATGGCTTCATCGCGCAAGCCTTGCATCCTGAGGGCGTTACCAAGATGGGAATAAAGATCGGGGTCATCTTTTTTCTGGGCGATGATTTGCTTGAATACTTCCGCAGCTTGGGGAAACTTCCCCTGTTCGGAAAGAGACTGACCCAAACCTACTGCTGCGCCAAACAGGGAGTTATTGCACTTGAGTGCCTGAAGAAATGCAGCTTCAGCGCCTACAGGGTTCATGCCTTTACGCAGTGCATTACCTAGGTTGAACCAGCATTCGCCAAACTGCTGGTCAATTTCCAACGCCTTCCGATAGCAATTGATTGCTTCTTCAAGTTTGTTTTTTTTAGAAAGGATCGCACCAAGGTTGGACCATGCGTGCTTGTGGTTTGGGTTACCATTGAGAACTTCGCGGTAAATCATTTCAGCTTGGTCGGGGTTGCCTTGCTGGTGAAAGCTAAGTCCGAGTTCAAATTTCTCATCGTTCATTTCTTGATCGCTCATGAATCACTCCGTTAATATCACCAGTTGCGGGTAACTTCCTGCCATTTTTTCATCGACCTTCCAAGAAGTTCTTCCGAATTCCCTTGAACACTATAGGACTGTAAACCGATAGGTCCCGTCCAGCCCGATTTTTGCACGGAATTGAGAAAAGAAGCAACATCATAATTCCCCTGTTCCAGAGAAACGATTGCTGCATCCTTCATTCCGTTAATAGTGATGCAAAAGATATGCTTTTTCCCTGTCTCAAGGATTTTCTTTTCATCCGTCCCATTCTGCCAGCGCCAATGAACCAAATTAAAATGAGTTCCCAAAGTAGGAAGGCTCGCTTTGGATGCAAGTCGCAAGCCATCTTCCACCTTTTCAAGCCAGAAAGAGCGATGCGGGTAAAAAGAAATCACTGGGCCCGAGTCTTTAGCTTGTTCCACATAAGGCATAGCGTATTGCAATGCGGTTTTATCTCCCTCGGGATCGGAGGGTTTGTATTTTTTGCTGCGTAAAGCCAACTCTATTCGCGTGGGCCTGCTCTTTAAGCTTGAAATATAGGCAAGCAAGGCTTTATCGGGTGCATCTTCCATGAAGGGTGCGAGGTAAACCGCCCAGAGTTGCAGTTTATATTGCTCAAGCAACTTAAGGAGTGGTTCTGCTTCTGATGCGTTCCAAGTCCACCCTATGCCTGCAAACCCGAGCTTTGCAAGTAATGCGACTTTCTTTTCCAACGAAGGCACATCAGGGCCTCTTAAGCCGGTATCCATGGCGTAAAATGGATAGGTTGTTGCCACCGGTGCGGCTTTCACCATTGAGCAAATCCCTACAGCTGACAAGTTCGCTAAAAAGACCCTGCGATTAAAATCCCGCACATTCATAGGTTCACCTTTGGTTGTTTGAAAAAACAACAATAAACAATACCTGAAGCGGTATAATACACAAATCCCCAGAGTTCCGTAAAGCCTTATTTATCAATGACTAACGGCAAATTAGCCAAACCATTTGAAGCTGCTATAGCCTTAATCCATAAAATTATGTCTAAATTCATGAGTAATCTCATCATTCTTTAATGCTTTTTTGTGTAAAACAGAATGGTATTAAGTGTTATTGATGAAGTATTGTGAAGTAATGATTGAACCTGCCGAAAGGTCTCCCGGATGTCAAAGAATAATACAAACAAGAATGGTTTTACTCTGATTGAATTGCTGGTAGTGATTGCAATCATCGGTATTATTATTGGGTTGCTGCTGCCTGCGGTGCAGAAAGTTCGATCCACTGCTGCCAGAATGTATTGCCAGAATAATTTGAAGCAAATCGGTTTGGCGATGGAAATGTACAGGCAGAATCCCCCGCAGCAATATCCCGAAGCGCATCGGATTTTTCAACGCAGTGTATTCGCCAACCCTTTGTCACAAACCAATGGGAACGCTTACGATACAGCAAATCGAGAATATCAAAATGTAAACATTGGCTTCCCTGTTTTCTTTGGTGAAAAGATCTTCGATTATGTTGAGAAAAACACCAAGACATTCTTATGCCCATCCGATATTAACGCCGGTGGTGCCCGCGAATTCACCTCACTTTACATGAAGGTAATTATTGGTGGTGACACCACTACTGCAACCTTTGCTGGAACATCTGATGTTGCTACTGGGTTTTCCAAATACAACATCAAATACAGTTACGAATACCCTAGCGATAAGCCTTCTTTCATGCCTTACACCAAGCCTGTTGGCTATAACAGTCGATCCATGCCACATATTAATGGCAGGCGCATGGAAGAACTGATGACCGATGGCAGGGGTACAGCTAACATTGTGCTTGTTTTTGACATGGATGACAATCACGGGGCGTCTGGTTCAGGAAGAGGAAGAAACATTGTTTATGCCGATGGGCATGTTTCTAACGAGGTTACCGTCGCTCCAGGTTCTTAATTTTTTATTTCGGAGATTCAACCATGGCTGTTGCAGATGTTCCTGAAAATGCTGATGCTGATAAAGGCATGTCCAATTCAAAAAAAATAGCCCTCACGATTATTCTTGCCTTACTATTGGCAGGGTTTTCCTATGCTGGTTATTCTTGGTGGAGTGAGGCTCCATTGCGCAGTGCATTGGCTATGATTGAGGAAGATGTAGATTTTTCTACGCTGTCTAAAGAAGATCAAAAAGCTCGCTTTGAAAAATGGCGTACCCTCGATAAAAAACTCACCAGTGATCAGAAGTCTCAGGTAAATGACGCACGCGAGCGCCAGTACGAAAAGAAAGACATGCAAAAATTGAATACGTTTTTTGCGATGACTAAGGCTGAACAGAAAAAACAATTGGTCGATGAAGTTAATCGCGATGAAAAACGCAGACTAGAAAGCGAAGCTAGACGCAAGGAATGGGAAGCCAAAAGGGCGCAAGGCAACAATAATCAAAAAGTGGGTGGCGGTAAAGGCGGTAATGCTAATGGTGGTGGTAAAGGTGGTAATGGAAACGGTGGGGCAGGTGGCGCACCAGGTGGTAATCAAGCCGTTGCAGGTGGTAATCAAGTTGCTAAGGCTGCTCCTGCTCCCCAACCTACTAGACCTCCTTCTACCCCTGAATCTCGTAACAAACGCACTTCAGATCGCTTAGACAATAGCACCCCTGAATACCGTGCTGCAAAAATGGAATACCAAAAACTTCGCGATAAAACACGGGCTGAAATGGGGATCGTTACTACCCCAGGCGGTGGCAAACCCGGTGGTCCTCCCCAAACTGGGGGTAAGCGCGGTTAGGCTTTTTAGTTAAGTTGTCTATAGATACAAATGAGCCATCCTTTAAATTTAAATCGGGTGGCCTCTAATCATATTCCGGAGAACAGCCATGGCGATTCCTGATGAAACAACGGCTGAACAGCCCTTATTATCCAAAAACAAAATCATTATTCTGTCAGTTCTACTTGCCTTACTGCTCTTAGGCTCGGCTTACGCCTTGTATTCTTATTCCAGCAATTCAACATTGCGCCAATATCAGACACTGACGGCTGAAATGAGCATGGAAAAAATGCGCGATATGCCCGCTGAAGAACGAAAAGAATACTTTGAAAACATGAAAAACCTTCGCGAAAAAATGACCGAGCCACAAAAAGAAAAAGCTGACGATATTATGCGTGAGCGATTTCAAACACAAATGACTGAAAAAATGAACAAGTTTTTTGCCCTGCCCCCCGCAGAAAGAAAAGTGGAATTAGATAAAGAAGTTGATCGAATGGCTTCCATGATGAAAAGTTTTGGTGGCGGCAAAGGTGGAGCACCAAATGCTGGTAAAGCTCCGGATGGCGCTAATGGAAGGGGCCAAGGCGGCGCACCCGGAACCGGTGGGGCTAATTCAACGGGTCGGGGGCAAGGCGCTTCTGATGGCGCAGGTAAAGGTGGCGCTGCAACTCCGGGAAATGTTCCCCCGCCTCCTGGTGGTGGTGGCCCTCCTTGGGGCAGAGGCAATCCCAACGCAACACCTGAAGAAAAAAATAAACGCACCTCTGATCGCTTAGATAATAGCACGCCCGAATTTCGGGCCCAGATGACGGAATATTGGAAACTTGTTGGCGAACGCGCCAAGGAAAAAGGCGTTCAGATCCCAAATTTTGGTGGCCCTCCCACTACAACCAAAACAAAATAATTGCTTTCTTAGAACGAATTGCTGAGTTAGTATTAGCATCATGAATGAATTAACTACTCCAGATAATTCGGTTGAACCTACATCATCTTTCAGCTTACGCATGAAGCTTTCTGTAGCTGCGCTTTTACTTTTACTTCTTGGAGGCATTGGATACTCCAGCTATTCATACATCAAAAATGCCCCCATGCGGGAGTTTGATGCTGCAGTTGCAGGCGTTGATATCGAAAAAATTGCAGATATGGAAGTGGAAGAACGCAAAACTTTTTTCGAAACCATGAAAACCATCCGCGACAAGATGTCTGATTCCCAAAAGAAAAGCAACGATGATAAAAATGCCCAGCGTATGAACGAACAGTTCAAAGAAAAATTCGGCCGATTTTTCTCTTCATCACCAGAAGAACAACGCAAGGCTTTAGATAAAGACATCGACCGCATGGCAGGTATGATGAAAGGTTTCATGAGTGGAAAAGGGGGCTTTGGCCCACCCGGCATGGGGGGCCCTGGAGCTGGTATGAAACCTGCGGATAATTCTGCAAAAAACACACCCGTACCCAACGGGCCTAATGTAAAAGGTAAAGGGGCCCCTACTCCTGAAGAGCGTAACAAAAGGCTTTCCGATGGCCTTGATAAATCCACACCTGAAATGCGTGCGCAGATGACTGAATACTGGGTGCGTATGAACCAAAGAGTCAAAGAGCGTGGCGTCCAGATGATTCCTTTCCTCGGTGGATTCGGTGGACCAAAGCCCAAGTAAAACTTTCTTACATTTACAATCCCACAAAACAAATAATTCATTTTTTAACCCGTCTTGTTGAATCCGTTCACAAAGAGGATCGGTTGATCCTGCCTACCTTTATTTTTCACCTCGAAGTGATTCCCTTGTTAGACAATGGCGTTCTACCGCACAATCACCCAACCTGAGTCAATTCCATTGACAAAACCTTTATATGTTTATATATTATAACATTAGGATATTCAAACTTTTGAATACATATGAAAGGTTGCTGGCTATGCCACATCGCGCCTTGGTGACAAAAGAACTTGCGGAATTCCTAGGGGCTTTATCTCACCCCCACCGTATTCGCATTATCGAAGAGTTGCGGAATGGAGAACATGATGTGAACGCCCTTAAAGATGCACTTGGCATCAGCCATTCCGGGGTTTCTCAACACCTCATGGTAATGCGGGCTAACCGGCTTGTCTCTGAAAGGCGGGAAGGTAGGCATGTTTTCTACCAACTTCGACAACCGGAAATCGCAACTTGGTTGCTCGATGCAACCGTCTTTCTTGAAAAAGAATCCGTTGATGCCAACGAACTTCGTAAAGCCATCGGGAAAACCCGCAAAGACTGGGCTTGATTCTACAATCTATCTTTTTTCAGTTAATGATCGTTGTGCTTGAACAACCATATTGGAGAACGTCATGCAAAAGTTAATAGAAGGTATCCACCAGTTTCAGGAAGAAAACTTCAGACCATTGCAAGGGTTGTTTGAAAAATTATCCAGGGGTCAAAATCCTGAAACACTTTTTATCACCTGTTCAGATTCCCGCATCGACCCTAACCTGCTTACACAGTCACAACCAGGCGATTTATTTATCCTTCGTAACGCAGGAAACATCGTTCCTTCACATGGTGCGGCCTACGGCGGAGAAGTTGCCACTATCGAGTTCGCTGTTGCAGGGCTTGGCGTAAAAGACATCATCATCTGTGGCCATTCCCACTGTGGAGCAATGAATGGGTTATTACAACCAGAAATGGTCGCTAATTTACCAGCAGTTTCATCGTGGCTATCCCACGCAGAAACCACACGCAGAATCGTGAAGGATAACTATGGACACCTAGAAGGTGATCGTCTCTTAACAGCAACCGTCGAAGAAAATGTTTTGGTCCAATTAGAAAACCTGCGGACTCTCCCAGCGGTTGCATCACGATTGGTGAAGGGTAATCTTCACTTGCATGGCTGGGTTTACAAGATCGAAACGGGCGAGGTATTTGCCTACGATTATCCAAGTGGGCAATTTGTGCCAATAGCGCAATACAAACCCAACGATAGTACTTTGCGCCGCCGGGTTAGTACTATCTAACTCACAAGCGCTACCCCATCCCCAGGTTATGAACGGATAGTTTTCGTACCTGTATGGGGCGAGCCGTGACTAGGTAATACATCAAATCTAGATCACGATCTATTTGAGTCGATCGTTCCCTTATACTAGCCCTTCGAGCGGACCGGTAGCGGTACTGAAACGCTCGATCTCAACTCCACCCTTTTTCAACATGGATGTATACAAATTGCATAACGGTTGCTGATCCTGACCCATGAGTGGAATCTTTTTCTCGGGGTTGGACTTGGCTGCAGGCGTAGGGTTGAGCTCCTGATTCACCTGTTCCAGATAAGGCTTGTTAAAGGCAAGATGTTGGCCATGACGGAATCCGCCACCAGCAAGGATGGTTGGTAGATTGTAAGTCCAGTGAGTGTTGCCATCGCGAAGATTGCTTGTCATCAACATCATGGTGGAATCGAGCAGCGAGGTACCCCCTTCCTTGGCAGCCTTCAGCTTATCGAGCAGGCCGCCAAAGGCCTGAATCAGCTCGACTTCAACCTGACGACATTGCGCAAGCTTTTTGGGTTCCTTGCCATGATGAGAAAGATCATGATGCATGCCGAAGGTCATAAGGCTGATGGAGCGGGTGGAATCCGTGATCAGTGCGAGGTAGATCATATCTACCATAAGCTGGAACTTTGCCTTTTGCTGCTGGGCATCTGCAATGTCTCTCGGTTCACCACCGATTGCCTTCGGCTTGGGCTGGTTCACCCACTCGCGTGTCATTTTGAGCTGGCGTTCTACATCGCGTACGGACTCAAAGTATTCGTCAATCCGTTGGCGGTCCGCACTGCTGACCTGGCTGTTGAGGCTCTTGGCTCGATCCCTTACGAAATCGAGCATGCTGCGTCCCTCATCGATACGGCGCAGGTCGGCTTCCATCTCGGCGGGAGTTGCAGTTAAAAAGAGCTTTTTAAAAACTGCTGAGGGGCGATCCATCGCAGGAATCGAGACACCATTGGCGGTGACCGAAAGTGATGGGCCTTGTGTGGTCAGAGTGAGGCTTTCATAGCGGGTTTCACCACGAAAACGGATGGCAAAAGCCTGATCCACTGAGATAGTGTTTTTAAGATTGTGGGAATAGTCTGGATAGGGCGCGCCGGTAAGCATGACTGCTTCAGCCTTATGGCCGCCACCCCCGGTGTTGGGATGGCTCAGACCACTAATCACCGTGAAATCGTTGCGATGTGCCGCAATATGTGCAAGGTGTGAAGGAAGAATATAATCACGACCAGTCGTGACCGGTACGAAAGCGGCAGGGTCAAAACCGAAGGGAACGCCAATGCAAACCATGCGGCGTGGCGGAGCCACTGGGGCGGCTCCTAGATATCGCGAGGGCAACATCGAATCCAGCATCGGCAAACCGATAGCGATACCTGCGTTTTTCAGAAAGAGGCGGCGTGGTAATGGTTTCATTTGTTTTCCCTATTCGGTAAGTGGTTGCTCTTTGTCAAATTCATATTATTTCCGAGTGATCAACTCGCACTGTATGACTTCGTGGATCAGTGTTTGTAGGCCGTACCCGGATGACTTAGATTTTTCCAAAATCGCATCGACAACGATCTCATCTTCGGCCTCCACACTCACACCCGTTGCGAAGGTGGCAAGCTTACGGACGAGACTGCGGGCAAGTAGTTCGGGCCTAGAGGCAAGAGTCGCTTTGTAGGCGCGAACATCTGCGATTTCCCTACCATCGGGAAGCTGGCTCTTGGTATCCACCGTGGCGCCTTTAAGATATTTTACACTACCGTAATCACCACCATAAAAGACACGTGCATTTTTGAGTTTTTCACCACTCTCGGTGGTGCGATAGTAATCGCGATAGCGGCCGATGGGATCGAAGGCTTCGAGCACGAAACCGGGTGGATCAATTTTCTGATGGCAACCTGCACAGCTCGCTACAGACTGGTGCTTGGAAAGTTGCTCGCGGATGTTGGTTGCGCCACGGGTGTCGGGCTCGATCGATCCGGCATTCGGTGGAGGCGGTGGCACGGGTGTACCAACAATTCGCTCAAGCAGCCATGCACCGCGCAGCACCGGCGAGGTGTTTGCGCCATTCGAGGTCACTTTCAAAATGCTTGCTTGCGTGAGCAATCCGCCACGCAAGCTATCAGCGGGCAAATCCACTCTCCGCAATCCAGCACCCTTGACTGGTGGCAGGTCGTAATGCTCGGCAAGGCGTTGATTCAGGTATGCATGAGGTGCAGAAACTAACATCGCAGCGCCAAGATTGCGGTCTAGAAGATCGCGGAAATACGCTTGCGTTTCTCCCACGATCGAGTCATGCAGAAAAACGTCCTGTCTTCCATCGTGAATGCTTTCGAAATACTCAGGGAACAGATCGCGGTCTGGCGTGGTCGCATTGATCTCTCGCAGATTGAGCCACTGAGCAAGAAAATCTCGGACAAAACCTTCAATACGTGGCGATGCGATCAAGCGGGATGTTTCTTTCCTCAGCACTTCCGGTCTTATCAAATCGCCCTTGTCCGCAAGCTTGCGCAACTCTTCGTCTGGCGCAGTTCGCCAAAGGAAATATGAGAGTCGTGCTGCAAGCTCATGACTGTTCAATTTATAACCATGCTCAACAATAAACAGAAAATCAGGTGAACAAAGCACTGCGCGGTGTGCGGCATTCAGAGCAACTTCGAAACACTCGCCTTTGCTTAGTCGGTCACGAACCATCGATTGGTAAAGCTCGACTTCACTAGCGGTACTAGGCCTTCGGAAAGCACGGCTGATGAAGCGGGTGAGCGTATCGCGAATGGCGGCCTCTGTTTTATCCTTAGGCAACCTAATCGTTACCGGATCCTTGACTTGCCGATAGCCCTTCACCGGACGCAGAATCGTATCGGGCACCCTCATGGTTTTTGCAATATCTGCTACGGAGATTAATTCAGCTTCATCGCCATAAAGCAAGCGATGCCCCTGTGGAGGCCAATGCTCGTACAGCGGCCCGATAATCTCAACGGGCTTCACCACGATCCCAGGGCCCACTGTAGGAATGGGTGGATTGGGATTACTGATTGCATGCCAGCCCTTGGGAATCTTATCCTGCTTGTCGGGCAAATAAACGCTGTAACCTGCATCGATCCGCACCTTGGCCATGCGATAGGGCGCGATGATGATTGTCTCACCAATCTCAAAGGGGCGAGTCAACTCTACGACTGTTTCTTTGCGATGTTGCGCATCGAAGTGGCCGAGTAATTCACGCCTCTTACCGCCAGCGGCTAGCCAGACGCTAAAAATAAGATCCTCGCCATTCGTAGTATCGCGTGCTTCTGTTGTGATGCGGATGCGATACCTGCCTGGGTTCTCTCGTGTAATTGTTTCGAACTGACGCAGGTAAGCGGGCACTTCAATGTGAGTGTCGAGGAAGAAATGTAGATCATCTCCCCTAAGGTTGCACTGCAGCTTGTTATGAGCATGGCCATGGAATGATTTTTCAGCATCGTGTGTGTAGGAAAACTTGTGTGTTTTTGTTTCCGGGCGTGCTTGGCGAACACTGGCAGCCTCTAGGGCACGATCCGCTGCTGCCATGTATTGCTGAATGTGCACAGGTGAAATGCTCAGGGCTGCTGTCTGGTTGTTGAACCCATCGCGTAAATCATCTTCCGGTAATAGGTCTCTTAATGGCGTATCGATGCCGAGCAGGTCGCGTACCGTGTTTTCATATTCTAGCCGGTTGAGACGGCGCAAACGAACCCTGCCTGATTCACTATGCCTTGCAAGTGCATCCTCATGAAAAGCTGTCTTCAATGCTCCGAGAGCCGTGTTGATTTCCGCTTCCGAAGGGCGTTGAGTTTTCTTTGGTGGGGGCATCTCAGCGCTTTGCACGCGTGCCAGCACCCGGCTCCAAGCCTTGATATTCTTCTGATCCCCAAGATCCTTGGTGAGCAAATCTGCCCGGAAGTTACCCTTCGAGGTATTTGCATCATGGCAGTCAACGCAATGTTTTTTTACGAATGAAATTGGGAGCTCACGAGTGCTCGAAGGCTCTACGGCATTCAAGTTGGCCAGTGGCACAAGCAGCAGTGCGGCTAGGAGTACGAGGGTGTAATTCAGTCTTATCATGGTTTTTTGCGTACCTATTTTACAACTGTTTGTATTCTTGCCCGTCTGGATCCTGTGAGTCAGATTCTTTGCAACTTATTGGTATGGACTAACAAACCATACTACCATCAAACAAGAATGTATCCCTTTATTATTATAGGTATGCCCTAAGCGAGGATCTCTTTTACCACTTCACCATGAACATCCGTAAGGCGGTAGTCACGCCCAATATGGCGCCAAGTTAACTTAGTATGGTCTAGCCCGAGCAGATGCAGGATAGTGGCGTGCAGATCGTGGATGTGGATTTTTCCATTGGTTACCCGATAGCCCATTTCATCGGTTTCCCCATAGGTGAAGCCCGCTTTCACTCCGCCTCCCGCCATCCAAGTGCAGAAGCTTTCGGGTTGGTGTTCGCGGCCATGCTTATTAATGGGTGCGGTTCCGCTAAGATCTTGGCTCCAAGGAGTTCGCCCGAATTCGCCAGACCACAAAACGAGTGTATCTTCAAGAAGGCCACGCTGTTTCAAATCTTTGAGCAATCCAGCGATCGGCTGATCAGTTTGCTGGCATAACCTTGGTAGGTTGCCTTGAATATCGCCATGATGATCCCAGCCATCCATGGTTACCTGGACAAAACGCACGCCCGATTCGCTCAGCTTTCTAGCCAGCAGGCAGGCCCGGCCATGCTTATCAGAGTCTTTGCCACCAACTCCGTAAAGATCAAGCGTGGACTTGGTTTCCTTGGATAGATCCACCAATTGAGGCGTGGTGATTTGCATCCGGAAGGCAAGTTCCATGTTCTGGATCATTCCTTCCATGTTGGCATCGCCATGAAGATCATCAAGTAAACGGCGATTCAGCTTTTTGGTCAGGTCGATTCGTTGGCGTTGAGTTGCCTCGCTTCCAGAAGCATTACGCAGATTTTCAATAGGTAGAACTTTATCATTAAGAGGAACCGTAAGTGGTGTTCCCTGATGAGCGGCTGGAAGAAAGCCTGAACCGTAGGTTCTTAATCCGGGCGCATGAATGCTGACAAAGCTAGGCAGGTTCTGATTTTCGGTACCCAACCCATAACTGATCCAAGAACCCATGGAGGGGCGAACCTCCGTGAACATGCCGGTATGAAACTGATTGGTGGCGCTGGCATGCTGGGGATTATCCGCATTCATACCTCGTAATAGGCAGATTTCATCTGCAACGCTAGCTAACTGTGGCATCAGATCAGAAATCATGACACCTGAATTGCCTCTTGGTTTTACGGGTACTGCGTTTCCGAGTGCTAGGAATTTTTCTGTTCCAACTTGTGTCACTTCTTTTCGAAGGGGTGAATCAATTGGCTGACCATGCTTCTTGCGAATATATTCCTTGGGATCGAACAAATCATGCTGCGAAGGGCCACCTGCCATGAACAGAAAAATCACCCTTTTAGCTTTAGCGGCCATGAGGGGGAGTTGGGCCCCAGATGTTTGACTCATTGCGTTTGCAATGTCTGCAAGCGCAAGTGAACCAAAACCACAAGCAAGGTTTTGCAGCATATGACGGCGATTGAAGAAAGGCTTTTGCAACATGGTCATCATTCCTTTTTAAAATCGAAAGATAAATTCATTAGAAGCAAGCAACGAATGACAAAGCTCCTGCCAAAGGGCAAGGTCAGGTTCTTTGCCCTTTCCATTTAAAGAGGAATTAAACCTCCCCAGAAATTCATTCGCTTCAAGATATTCCGAATTTGTGATAGGTCGGTTAAAGACTGTCAGCCAAAGATAATTCAGGCGAGCCTCGCTATCAGGAGACTCGGCGAGTACCCGGGCAGCAAGCACCTTGGAACGCTTTCGAAAAAGTTCATTGTTCATCACAAAGAGAGATTGCGTTGGTACAACTGTCTGACTGCGCTGGCCTGCAATCTGTGCAGGGTTCACGAAATCAAAAAAGGACCGGATACGATCATGAGTTCCAAAGTTCGTACGCATGACCGGAAGGTAGATGGTTCTTTGGAATTCCTCGGTAGAGCGGGGTTTGCGATGGGTGTAGTTGGGCGGGTTAACTCCCTTCAATGAAAGTGATCCACAATTTTCCGGCTCTTCCAGCACAAGCGAAGGCCCGCCCTCACTTTGAATTAATTCTCCACTTATATGGAGAAGGCCATCCCTTATGGCTTCCGCATCAAGCCGCTGCCGGTTCATTCTCCAGATCAATTTGTTTTCAGGATCGATCTTCATTGCATCCTGATTATTGGAACTTGCCATTCGATACGCATGGCTAAGAACCAAATCACGCATCAACCGCTTCTGGGACCAACCTTGATTCATGAAACGGCTCGCAAGATGATCGAGCAGTTCTGGATGCGATGGCGTTTCCCCACGGGTGCCAAAGTAATCAACACTTCTAACAAGCCCTTCGCCAAAAAGCTTCTGCCAGATTCGATTAACTGCAACCCTGGCGGTTAGCGGATTGCCTGCATCGGCCAGCCAATCAGCAAGCTGAAGCCTGCCACTTTGCCCGTTGGGGATTGTGGGAAATTTATCTCGTGAAACAACACGGATGGCACCTCGAGGCATTACGACCCCCGGTGCGTAAGGATTCCCCCGGATGTAGACAGGCATATCAGCAATGTTGTCGCCATCCTTTAATGCAAAGGCTTTAGGCGCCTTAGAGCGGAAGAACTCTGCATGGTTTATAGTGCCCCCGATTTTCCGGATGCTTTCATTCAACTCATCCCGTTTTTTCCCTAGCGTTTCTCGTTTAGCTGCAGATGGTGCATCCGTTTTTTTATCAGGCGAAGCCGCTTTATCTAATTGCGCAAGCTCTTGGGCCACGGTTTTTTGCTGCATCTCAAGGCTTAATTTCTCGGCCTTCCATACGGTGATATTTTCATCTGTTTTCGACTCTAGCTTTTGACGCGCTTTCAGTTGCTCAGGGGTTTCAGGAAGATCCGTAGTGTTGAGGCTGCTCCAAACGCCAAAAGCTGTCTTGTGTGTTGATGGAGAACTACGAAGCATTCCCGCGATTCCGTAGTAATCTTGCAAACCTATTGGATCAAACTTGTGATCATGGCATCTGACACATCCAAGCGTCATTCCCAAAAATGCTGTTCCAATCTTGCTGATCTGGGTATCTAAATAATCAGCTTCAAGCTTTGCCTTGTCTGGTTCGACAATTTCGACATCCCCGACCATCAAGAAACCTGTCGCAGTCAGATTTTCCGCCCGCTCTTCTGGCTTGTTTGCAGGAATCAAATCACCCGCAATCTGTTCTTTGACAAACCGATCAAATGGCTTGTCTTTGTTGTAAGCTGCAATCAAATAATCACGGTAACGCCATGCATGTTCTGCATAGACATTGTTCGATGTTCCCATCATGTCTGCGTAACCAGTAAGATCCAGCCAATGTCTGGCCCATCGCTCTCCATAAGCATGTGAACCCAATAACCGATCCACAACCTTTTCCCAAGCCTGGGGTGAGTTATCTTCGATGAACGCTTTAATTTCCGAAGGGCTAGGGGGCAAACCAGTCAGATCAAAGCTGACCCGCCTAAACCATGTATGACGATCTGCATCCTTCGATGGCTGAAGCCCAGCGTTCTCCAACCTTGCAAGTAAAAATCGGTCCAGTGGATCCAAAGGCCATGCACCATCTTTGACC
>Ga0194045_1000226_pt1 | contig 18277 bp, 13 predicted proteins | sample JunL6211m_MetaG_FD_161686 | JGI IMG/M metagenome (GOLD analysis project Ga0194045, IMG submission 161686) | Anoxic zone freshwater microbial communities from boreal shield lake in IISD Experimental Lakes Area, Ontario, Canada - Jun2016-L626-11m | ecosystem: Environmental > Aquatic > Freshwater >...
CATTTAATCAATTGCTGGAAACCGAGCACGATCTTGTTCGTATGTTCCTTACAGGGGAACCTAAAAAGGTCTCTGTGGATGACACGAAATGGTTAGAGATTGCACGTGAGCATTTGATTAGGGACAGTGAAGTAATCCTTGTATCTCAGCCAAATGATTTGCAGAAACTTCGGGAAGCTTTGTTGGATATCATGACCACCCCAATTGATTCTGGCTTTTTGCTTCTACACCCAAAAGTCGACCGCGTAGACCGTTTCGCTGAGTCAATCGAGATTAGCTTGGCACTTCCGGAGGGGGTACAATGACAGATCAGTTAAACGATCAGCGTAAAATGTTCACGACCCAGGCGACAAGTCGCGGGGAGATTCGTGAATTGCTCGAAGGAATTTTTGTTGCGGAACTCCTCGTTCCAAGCGAATCTATTTGGTTAGTATCTCCATGGATAACGGATATTGACATTCTTGACAACCGATGCGGACAGTTTTCCTCTTTGGTGCCTGATTGGGGTTTAAGACGTATTCGTTTAAGCGAGGTTTTTGCTCACATCATAAATCAGTCACGGGTCCACATTGTTGCTCGACCCGATTCACATAACGATTCTTTTTTACAGAAAATGCGTGATCTCAGTCGGGCATCTGACACTCCAGATAATTTGCATGTCGTTATCCGTGATTCATTGCACCTTAAAGGTTTGCTGGGGCAAGATTACTATCTCAGTGGTTCAATGAATTTGACCTACAATGGTGTCGAAGTGAATCACGAAGGCGTTTCGCTCGATCGTTCACCAATAAGCATTTCCGAAGCAAGAATTCATTTTCAAGAAAGCTATAGAGGGACGAAATGACGCAGATTCTGCCCCAGAGTTTCTTGGAGTTGTTCTTCGGTGAAGGCAATGCTATTAAATGGTCTAATTACGAAACGAGTGCACCTACTGATCAAATTCGAAGTTTACTCGAACCTTGGGTAGTTCGTTTCCAGAAGAACCAAACTCCGTTTTGCCTTCCCCGAGTAAATACTGAATCAAAACAAACATCTTGGTATGTGCTATGTGTTGATTCGAGGCAAGTTCGATCCGTTCGAGAAACATTGCAATCCTTCATTGGTCCAACATACGCTACCTTTAATGGTGAACTTGCAATGCTTTCAAAATTAGACATAATCGATCAACTTTGCCAGAAGCATTTCGGTGCATTCGTGTTTAGATTGCCCATTACTGATAACAAAGACCGGCCTAATGTAAACTCGCTACTTACAAGTATGATGGAATTTCGCGACCGGGAATCTACGATTTCTCTTACCACAGTTAAACCAATAGGACGATTGCTACGCGACCTTGAAATGGCAATTATTGCTCACAATGAAAACGGAGCTTACCAAATCTATGCTGAAGTTCGTAGTCGTGGTCGTTTGAGTGCGACAAACCTTGCATTTTTGCAGGTACATATCTATGCCTCATTTCAGCACTGGGCAGAAATTTTGAATATGCCAAACCTGAATGATTTGCTTCAGGTACGTCGCCCAAAACGGATTTCAGAATACTTAGCTACGGCGGTTTACCTCCATTTCTTTCAGAAACATGAAGAATTAAATGAAGTTTCTGCGGCAATCGATTGTTTTAGGAACGTCTCTGCTCGCTATCAAGTTCTAGTGCGTTCTATTGATGGCATGCAATCTCCAGAAGCAATCAAGTTTGCGATTCTTTCTGCTGTTACAGCAAATCCGCCAAATCAGCAACTTGCTGAGCAATTGCTTAAAAACAATATATGTGAATCTGATCGACCATGGTGCGAAGGATTAATAGCAAAAATAAAAGTATCGAAAACTATCGAAATTTTATCACCAATTGTTGTGAATTATGATCTAGCGGAAACTTGCTTTAACAATGGACATTTTGATGAAGCATTTGAACTTTATCTGCAGCAAGCGCCAACTATTAGATCTTTATCTCGTATTCTGGAAGTAGCTGTAGAAATTGATAATTCAGTCGCTGCCGAAAAAGCAATTAAATTTCTTGCATTAGCTACAGACGATATTCGTGATAAAACTCTTGGACGCCGTGTTGCTAAAATTCAGGTTGAGGTTCTTTATGACATCCTAGGAAGATCTGAATCTGGCGAACCGTTGCCGATTTTATCCCTTGAGGAATGGTTTCAGTGTGTAGACAAAGGGAAGCAAATAGAGAACTTAAAACAAATTTTGGAATATGGCGTTCAAGGATGGGTAACAGGACTAACATTTAATTCAGTTCGTACAGCAGATTTGCTTCGGATGGCCCGAACTGGTATTCAAGCAGAAACTATACGAAATACATTGCCAATTTTTCTTAATGTTTTTCTGGTGGATGGTAAGCTTACACGTGAAAACAAACCGATTTACAATGCACTGATTGACCTACTTATCTATGACGAAACAATTAACAGCGACGATCTCAGTGCTGTTGAGCAACTTATTGAAGCTATTCTGACTACCGGTCCAAGCACCGATCCTGGTAAAAACGACTTTATATTTGCGTTTAATGTTATCAAACACTTGTGGGAAACCGTTGCTGCCCCGCGTCACTTAGATTGGGCACTTTCGATACTAGATTTGTTGATAGACTTGGGTACTCCAAATCATGTTGATCTTTCTCCTATATTTTCTGCAATTGTAAACTCTTGTCGCATCTGGTCTCGCCGTGTTTCCAAAAACCAATGGTCACTTTTAGATTTACTTGCCAGTGATCTGGGACTAAACGAATTGCTCCTCGGCATTAGACCTTTGATTGAAGAAGATGCTGCACTAGATCCGCCAATGATCAGAAATGCACTGAAAGGAAAGAGTATTGCTGTTTACTCAATAACGGAACGTATAGCACGTCGATTTGGTCAACTAGCCAACAAGTTTTTTGATGGAATAAAGATATCTTACATTCATGACAAAGCTCTTACAGATCGTATGAAAAGCCTTGCTCAGAGTACTGATATTTTCATCATTAACACCTGGGATGCCAAGCATGCAGCGACAAATGGAATCAAGGCAAATCGGGGGAGTAAGTCAATAACAATAGAACCAAAGAGTAAGTCCGCAAATAGTTTATATTCCTGTTTGTTCAACTTGGTTATTGATAAAAAGTTTTGACATATTCTTAATTTTACTGATTCATTTTAACATATGGAGTGTCCTGCAAGCATCTTATTAGCTCTAATTTTTTAAAGCTTTAGGGGAACGGTAAGAACTTATAAATTGATTTATATCTATTTGGTTTTAAAAACATATTGGATAAGCATCGTCTAGCTTTTGCCATGATTATTCCAGACCTTGTTTTTGTATTGAACAAGCAAAAAGTTTGAAAGCAATTGAATATCTTTAGGCGTGTTTTGCACTTCATTCCATTTTCTTTGCATGCCTGGTCCAAAATCCCAATAGCCATTAGTCCATCTGCAAATATCTTTTAAAGGAAGTAAATCTTCTTCGAATGTTTTTTGATTAATGATTTTTTTATCTCTATTTTTATCAGAAATTGCATCCATAATAAAACCCATACTTACAATGCCTGCACCATGCATTAATCGCGACTTTCTAGGTGGAAGGTTCCAAGATTCTTTGAACACTTTTGCAAGAGCTCCCCAAAAATGCTTTAATGTTACCAAAATAGCTTGTAAATCTGATGACTCTGAATCTTCAATACGATGCTGAAATAGAGTTCCATCGCTTAAACTATTTTCGAGCATTTTTAATATAGAATTGTCTTTTATGAGTCCCTTAGGTGTTGTGGGGGTGTTTATCATGGTTTTCAATGGTGAATCAATATCACAATTTAAGCGATTTAAAATTTCTGCAGGAAATCTTCTCCTTTGTAAATGATTTGGTAGTTGGGCATCTGTAGTTGGCAATAATTCATAAATCAATCCCTTGGGTAAGGGTTTAGTTGAGTTCACAAGAATAAACTGTTCTCTTTGTTCTCTATCATCATCAGTAATAAAGCAAACAACATAAATTGGGAATCTCGAAATATTTGCTTCTCTAATAGCTGCAACCCGTTGCTGGCCATCAACAATCCAGCCAGGTTTAGATGAATCTTTTGTTAAAGACTCGGAAGGTATAACCAACATTCCTGGTCTACCATGGTCCAAAGAATTGGTTTTATCTTCAGATGGCACAAATTTTACCCTGCTATCAAATGCAACCACGATTGCGTTTGGTATCATAGGGTTAGGTGATTCAAGATACGATCTAATTCCAGATATATGGGAAAGAACTTCTGGGCGTTGGTAACCACAAATGCGTTGATCTGAATCCCTTGCGATGCGTGATATTGTAGTAAAGGTAGGTAGCAATTTTCCATCAACAGCAAAACAGTAAAGTTTTCTGTTTTTCCCCTGTTTAATTTCTAAGGCTGGTAAATGTAAATAAGAATCCTTTTGCGTCATTGTGAGTCCTTTGTTTTAATTGTTTTCTTAGGTTTTACTGCCATCTTTTTTTCAATTAGTTCGTTTTTGAGTTTTTCATAAACTACAAATATATTGTGGAAACCTCTTCTACGATTACGTTCAGCTCCTCTAAAAAGAACAACATGAATTCCAAGTTGGTTGCAAATTTCACATGGGCATGATTTCCAGGGTTGATCTTCTAGGGTACGCCGGTATTCAGCAGATCTATCTTTTCTGCCATCATGAATAAGATCATAGTCTCTTAAAACCTTGAGAACTTTTTCTATAGACTCTTTCCCTTCGTCAAATCGGAGAAGTAAGCTTAGGCATTCTTGTTCTAATTTTCTGGCGGCATCTTGATTTATTTCTCCAGCAACTATTTTTTTCCTTAAGCTTATATTCCCTTCAATTTGTGGAACTCTTATTGCTGAATAGGCTTTGTCCATTGTGTAATAATTTTCTCGGTCATGTTTAAAGGCCTGTCTCAATGGGGAAGTACTATCAAAACTACTGACTCCAAATTGTCCAAATTTTTTAACCTGATCGCACCGGGTTACACCAAACAAATGAAATTTTGTCTCGCTATTTCTAACACCATCAATTTCCTCCAAGCAATCAACAATATCGTTTGTTTTTAAAGAAACCATTCCACCAAGTCCAATTCTTTGGTATCCCATTTTTTGTAATATTGTGACAGAATGCGCATAAGATTTTGGGCTCCAACCCTGTGCTACCCCAATGGGTAAAAAACGGCACTTCCATTTTTTATTTAATTGAAGAAAATCGTGAGCAAGTTCCAAAGTTATTTCTTGTCTTTTTAGCCATTCCGGAATTCCTTTGGCGTTATTGGGTTGGTAACCTGTAATTACATGATCGACTGATACGCCCATATCAAAATCACACTCATTGTAAAATCCCACAACTTCTTCGACCGTAACGGGCGGAACTTCCTCTGAAACGTAGGCAAATGCACCACAATCTCCCATAGTTTCCAACGGTCTGTTATTAAGTCTAAAGAAAAGTCTGACTCTTTCTCTTAATAAACGGTGTTTTTGAGCAAGCGAATAACGACCACCTTCGCCCCCATTTCCATTAACACTTGCCATGGAAACTAGCATTCCGTCGTATGGCGGATTCGCAAATACTTCATGTGCATATTGATCATCACGCTGCCTAAGTCGTAATTTAGATCGAGTTTCATTTATGAAGTCAAAACTTGGATCAACCAAGTCTTGGCTATCAGGAAAAAAGAATTTCATCAGGATTTGCTCTTAGATTGAACATAACTGCGAATCACCAAATTTGAAAGAAGACGAATATGTCTAGGTACATTTTGAATTTCATCCCAACGCATGTTATTTAATTCTTCCCATTCTCCATTTGTCCAACGGCATATCGGTGCAATTAAGTTTAGTTCTTGTTTTACTAGAGTAAGTGCCTGTGGAGATTTAATATTAATGCCAGACATTATTCTGTCCATGAGTCTTCCCATGGATCGAATGCCAGCGCCGTGCATTAAACGACTTTTCGAAGGAGAAACGCCCCAAGCATTAGGAAAGACTTGTTTTACAGCATTCCAGTAAGTAATTAGCAATCCGCAAATACCGCTAAAATCTGTTTCACTCGTCGCAATATTTCTGAAAGGAAAAAGACAACCTGAAGGTGAACTAAGGCTTTCTTCAATCATTTTTACTACTGAGGCATCTGCAATTACAGTTTTTTCTTTTTCTTTTTTTTCTGTCGAAGCTCGGCGGATAATACCCTGAAAAGGTGATGCTTCATTTGTGTTTAACCAATCAGTAATTGCTGACGGAATTCGCTTGGCGGCCATTTGTGATGGAAGTTGCGTTGATACTTCTGGTAGTAATTCTGTAATTAGGCCCCGAGGTAATGGCTTAGTGTTATTGACTCGTAAAAATTGGTCCCGCTGTAATTCCAATTCGTCCGAGACAAATGCATTAACAGGTATTGGCAAGTTTTTTTGTTTGGATTTAGAAAGAGCCAAAGCTCTTTGTTGACCATCAACGATCCAAGCAGGTTTTTCTTGATTTCCTTTGGGTAATGGAATTTCCAAAACGCCTGCTATAGCCATTCCATCATTAACGTCTGGTCCGCGACTTTTTACAAACCGAACTTTTGACGATAATGCCAAAATAAGTGAATTTGGAAATAAAACATTTGGGCCATCTAGGTATTCAACAATTTCTTGAACATGGCGTTTAACTTCTGGCCTTTGGTAGCCAATTAGTTTTCCATCATTATTTCGCGAAATCCTAGAAATCTCAGCAATAGATTGTAGGTCCTCGCTAGTAAGGCATAATACGTAGAGCGGTGATGATTTGTTTTGGCATATTTGTAGTGCTCGCCTGCGCAACATGCTCACATTTTTTTTAGCCATTGGTTTCCTTCAATTGAGAAAATATTTTTGCAAAACGCTTATATTCACATGCAAAACCGTTATCCCTAAAAGTCCGCAAAAGCGGAGAAAAATTTATGGAAGGATTTGCTCTTATATTTTTTTGGATATAGTTTTTAACTTCATCATCTGTCATGATTTTTCGATTGTAAGACTTTAGTGGCGGTTGTTGTTGTAGCAGTTTATCAAAACGATTTTTTAGTGCGACAAAACTAGCTCCGGTTTTGTTTACGCTTTCAAGAGCGTTTCTGGCAATCCTTACATTAAGGGACCCCATTGTTCCACCAACTAAGTTTTGCAATCTTGCATCCAATGGAAGTAAATGAGAGGCAACTTCGGGGAAAGTATTAGTGCCTGCAGAAAAAATTGAAAAGCGCTCAGAGTTTTTGATTGATTTTGTAAGATTAAGTATATCAGTTGACAGACTGCTAAGGTATTCGTTAGATGCAACTACCCAAATAAATGCTTTTGGGTTTTCGGAATTAAGATCTTCTAATGTTCTTGGTAGATGGTTTGTTCCTGGTCCTTGCCAGTTCGAAAGTTTTTCCCACCACAAACAAAGTTCGTTATTAGAAAACCCTACATTAATTTTCTTGGAAACAGAATCAGGATTATTTGGAGAGAATGTTGCAGAATAGGGCGAAATAGTGCATTCAGAGGTTATAAGGCCATAACCAGCTGAACAAACCCAAAGTTTTACCTTGTAGCCCTTTTGCTCACCTAAGGCTTTAAAACTTTGCGCCACTTTCCAATGGTCGCCCGAATAAAGATTCGATGCGGGTGTTTTATTTTCATTACTGGAAAGGCGTTCGATCCAGTCTGTACACCGATCATCTAAAGAAACTTTTTTAACAGATCGAAGCATCAACCTTGCAGGGACGGGTTGATTTTTCCTTTTGGTGCACGAAACAACAATATTAAGCAAATCTTTCAAGTTAAGCCTTTTAAAATAAAACTAAAGTTACCTTATTCCCAGCATTTTGTGTGTTTGAAGTGAAAGTCGCCATCTTGGGTTTTTTAAACAGTATTCTACAGCTAGTTTGGTGTTAGCTTTAAAATGTAAACCATCCATAGGTTGGAGGAAAAAGTATTGAAAATCAAAGTTTTCAAAACTTACTGGATTGACACCATCTTGAGGATAAACAATTTTTAATTCTTGCCCGCTCCGAAGAACAACCTCAGTCGCACTTTTAGGACTTACACAAATCCAATCGACTCCAGAGGGTGGTAACAATGTGCCATTTGTTTCAATTGCAATTTCAAACCCTTGAAGGTGACATAATTCAGTCAAGGTTGAATCAAGTTGGAGTAATGGTTCTCCACCTGTAAATACGATTAATGGTTTTACAGAGGAATCAAATTGCCCGGGCCAGTAAGAAATGATGGATTTTGCCAACTCTTTAGCATCAGAAAAACTACCACCGCCTAAACCGTCTGTACCAATAAAGTCAGTGTCGCAAAATTTACAAATAGCATTAGAGCGATCCGCTTCTTTACCATTCCACAAATTACAGCCAGAAAACCTGCAAAAGATTGCCGGTCTGCCTGAATTTACACCCTCACCCTGAAGAGTGTAAAAAATTTCTTTAACTTTATAAGCCATTTTGACTCACGATTCCTTTCGGTACATTCCTGGATCTTTAATTCCATTTTCAGCGAAACCTTTTAGCCTCAAAAAGCATGCATCACAACCGCCACAAGCTTCGCCAGATTTTGCTGGATCATAACAAGTTGAAGTTAAAGAATAATCAACACCTAAAGTAATTCCTTTTTTAATGATTTCTGACTTACTTAGATTGATTAATGGGGCGTGAATGGTTACAGGTACTTTCCCCTCAACAGCAAGTTTAGTGGCTAAATTCGCCATTTTTTCAAAAGCGTTAACAAAACCTGGTCGGCAGTCTGGATAACCACTATAGTCCAATGCATTTACGCCAATGAAAATATCCCCCACACCCAGAACTTCTGACCAAGCGAGCGCATAAGATAGAAAAATTGTGTTGCGTGCTGGAACATAGGTGCTTGGAATTCCTATTCCCATTTCATTTTCCGACCTTCCTTTCGGAACCGGCGTATCACTAGTGAGAGAAGATCCACCAAACAATCTAAGATCGATGGGTAAAATGATGTGTTTATTAATCTTGTAAACTTCTGCGACTTTTTTAGCTGCAAGTATTTCTGTTTCGTGTCGTTGGCCGTAAGAGAATGTAAGACCATTTATTTCAAAACCTGCCTTTTGAGCGATTGCTAAAACAGTCGTAGAATCTAGTCCGCCACTTAAAAGAACAACAGCTTTTTTCATAATCAATCCTTGGCAAGTAAAAGATCACAAAATTAATACTTCAAGTTATAAAGGAATTGTAACTTTAAGTTTTACTGTGTCAACCTGAAAACTGCAACAATCATAAATTATTTTTAATGCAGTTATTATTTTTATTTTAAATCTCAAGGGCGCAGTTATTTAGTACACTTTCTAAGAGGTTTATAAATTAATTAATTTAAGGGTGACTAAATATTCAATTTTAGTACATCACGACCTAGTGTGTTTTGCAGATAGAAAAGCTGGTTTTTTGTGGAAATTGAAGAGCAAAAGAAAACGGGATAATTGGGGAGAAGTCTCCAGTCTCAATAAAAGATGGGGACGGTGCCTGATGTATCTGGGTAACTGCTTAATTAAGTGCCTGTTGTGTAATGCTGATCTTTATGGATGAGTTTCTAATGTGCCACGATTTGCTGAAGAGCATGATGGGAACAGTACGGGGTTGCCCGCCTAAGGGGTCAACGACAAACTAGACTGAGTGGAAGAGGGGTTGTCATTGGAAAATTGATGATCTGCAATGACAACGAAAACCGTATCATTTTAAAGGAGTTTCGGAAAGAGGTTTTCGGTAATCGGATGTGCGGATTAATCTTAATTGGCCAGACAAAAATGGCTTGTTAGAAAGATGTAACAGGGTTTTCCTGGAAACCATGAGATACCGAATATTATACCACGTTCCGAATATACGAAGGTAGAACGACCAAAGATATCATCAGGGGTGAAATATTTTTGGTCGATAGATTATGAACTGAGAGTCCTAAAAACTTCAGGATAAAAGAAAACTTAAGTCGGTTTTAGGTGCCGAAGAAATTTGGAATCATCCAACAAATATTGGTCTTGATACCACAATAGTGAGTATGGTTTTATTTAGTATGTCTCCAAAGTCTTTACTCAGTGTCGTGTCTCTTCGGGTGAAGCATTAAACCAATCTCGTCACTTCTTGATGTACTCGCTGGCGATTTGGGTTTCACCGAGTTAATCGAAAGCATTTGCCCGCAGTTAACGAAAGAACAGGTTATCACGCAAGAGTCAACTAGTACGTCGTTAAAAGGGAAATCTGTTGCGGTCTACTCACTGGGCGAACGAATCGCCGTCCGATTCGGTCAAGTTTCTGTGAAATCCTTTGATGACATTAGATTTATTATGGTCAAGATAAATCAGCTATCAGTTGCTGATCAGATGAATTCGCTTGAAAGAAGTTATAGATATCTTAATATTAATCCAGTGAATGCGCAAGCGTTCTGCGATTAGTTAATAGGTACTTGGGTTTTTCTTTCGGGCATTTGAATCGAAATACAAATGGACAGAAATTCAACAAGGGTTTTTTCTAACTAACGGTAAAGGTTAATTCCAAATGACCATTGAACAAAAATATAATGTCTTTGCCTACAAGCAATCAGGTCATGGCAATGCGCCCTTACTCTTGTCTTTTGTGGTTCCGGCTGAACGATTGCTAGAGTGGGCAGGAATACCGCGTCGTGCCGACGATAGGCTTGTAGGTTTTCAGCGCCCAGATAATCCTGTTCGTGTCAAATCTGCAAAGGAATTTTTCAATACTGGTCAAAACCAGTCCCCGACCTCACTGATTGTGGGGTTTCACCAAGGTGCATCGCTGATTGAACTGAAACTTGATGGGAAGGAGGACGATCCTATTCGGCAGGGCGTCTTAACCATCTCGTGTGACTGCGAATCGATTACCCTTGAACAAGTAGTTCAGCGAGTGAGACAACAACTTCAAGCCCGACTTGTCAAGTCAATCGGCGACGCAATGGATGAAGCGGATGATGACGCAATGGACGAAGCGGATGAGGATGCAATGGATGAAGCGGATGATGGCGCAATGGATGAAGCGGATGAGGATGCAATGGATGAAGCGGATGAGGATACAATGGATGAAGTGGTTAATGCTGATCGCGAGGTCGAACTTGGCAAGTCGATAATCAATGAGTTGCTTGCGAAGTTAGACGACACCGATTGGGTGAAAAGTAACGAAAGTCATCTCCGCGATATTGCGAAACCAGCTACATTAATTGATGGTCAACACCGACTTCTAGGTGCTGCCCAGTGTGAACGGGAAATTCCTTTTCAGGTATGCGCAATTTACGACTGCCCTTGGGAAGAGCAAGTCTTTCAGTTCACAATAGTCAACTATAAGCAACAGGGTATTCCAGATCAATTTATTACTGCGAACGCTGCTCTTTCTTTGACAAGAGGAGAACTAAATGAACTACAAGATCGCTTAGTTCAAGCAAAAGTAAAAGTTGTAGAATATGAGCTTATGAAGATAGTTGAATTTGATCCACTCAGTCCGTTTTACAAGCTCGTTAATCTGACGGAGAAAAAAACAGTGCATTTGATTGGCTATAAGACGATGTTACGCATAGCAAATGGGTGGTATCAAGCAAAAGCGCCATTTTTTCAGCTTTTACTTGCTTCACTCTATCCAGATATTAAAGGGAAGAGTGAAAAATCGCGAAGGCAGGAAAGATGGAAAGACGAAGACTGGGGGAAGTTTTTCCTTGATTTTTGGACGCTTGTAAAGGCACATTACGGATCGCACCATTCTCATGTTGCTGGGAAAAAACTTTGGGATGTGGGGTATTCGCAATTGATAGTTGCAATTGTTTTGCTTGAGTTTCAAAACGTTTTTTTTGAGAGCCTTACAGCCCAGGAGGAAGAGTTTTTCGAAGTTAAAGTTAAAAGTGACGATCCCTTGGATTTTCTCAGAGAAAAACTGAAGAAAAAAGCAACAAAGCATTTCAATTCGTTTCCGGAAGCACTATTTCAGAAACTTTGGGGAACAAATTCGCTTAACATAGGGCCAGGAAGAGACGCACTAAATGAATGCTTTTCTTCGATGAACAAAAATAAAGGCAGGTATAAATGGGAACAATCGACTCTTGTAAAAGGCACAAAAAGACCTTAATAAATGGAAACCGCATCGTCCATAGGGGCAAAACATAGTTTTGATCTTCATGCTGCCGTCGAAAGACTGCGAGTTTTTTTATTGCGTCATGGAGTTCTTGGAGAGAACGTTGAGCGTGGTAAAATGTTTACTTTTAGTCATTCAGAGCGAATCGATATTGTGCGATCAGTTTTTCTCTTGGTCCCTCGCCAAGCAGTTTCTCAAGATCCAGATATGCCGAAAATTATCAAACCGCTAATAACTCAACATTTGTCAAGTCTAGGGTTAACTCCTGACGATGAATTACTTGAGATTCTGAAAAGAGTTGTTGATCAAATTAACGAAACAGATCCTAAGACAAGATCACATGAGAAATTAACTGTTGGAGTCTTGCGCGCTCGGAATCGCAGGAAGTATAAAATTATTCGTAAACGTCAAAACAATAGATGCAAAATTTGTGGAATCATACTTGACACCATTCAAGAAGAACTTGACCACATCATACCATGGAGGATAGTTGGTGATATTCCAGACGGTTCAAATTGGCAATTGCTTTGTCACCCTTGCAATAATTCCAAGGGTGAATTTCTATCGGCATATCAATTGCACGAGAATTGGAACTGGGTATACAACTCAGTGGTAAGTTCGGCGCATTGCGAAACTGATTCCACTAGATACGTAGTACTTGCAGATTGTCCACGATGTGAAATGTGCAGTCGCACGCCGAATGAAGTAAAACTCGTGATTGTTAATCCCACAGAAATGGGGATGTACTTGAAAGACCATTTAAAGGTGATCTGTGAGTTATGTAGTTTAGTGGCAGGTGGTTAGGGAAAGATAACTTGTTACACCCAATCACCAAACAACAATTCAAGGGCGGTAAACGCCAATAAGGCGTGGTTGATTGATATAACCAAGGAAAACAAGCCGGATAAAAAATTACATGTGGTTATAGTGGAATACTTGGATAGCAAAAAAGTAGTGGGGACGCTTAGGTGATATTGATGACCACGATGTTGTCTTTAAGTGCGTTACGAAAAGCTTTGATGGAAAAGGATATTCCAAAAGCATTGATCTGCCATTCAGGCCAGGGACGCCAATACCGAAGCAAACAGTATCGAAAAGAACTTACAAAGCATGGAATCCGCTCCAGTTTTTCTTGCAGGGGCAATTGTTGTGGCAATGCTCCTGCAGAATCATTTTTTTGCCATCATGAAAAGGGATCTCGACCTAAGGGGCATATATACTAGAAGCAAGGTGCTCAGGAAATTTTTGAATTCATTGAATGCTTTTTCAACCACAAACGAATTCATTCTGCCTTGGGATATATCTCGTCGTAGGATGTCGCTTAAATATAGTATAGATTTCTTTTTAATTAACAAATGGACTTTTGTAAATCACGCTAAACTTTGTTGCTCCAACCTAGTTTGCTTTGATAAATGAGTTATTAGGTTGGAAGATGTTTCAAAAGACTGTAAGCATAGTGCCCAGACAGTATAAAAGCGATCACTGGCAGGAAATTCGCTTTGTGTTTTTGATGCCCCAGGGTGCGCAGGTGGATTTGAAAAACGATTAGCTTTCATCACTAGCTTTCTGAAATCAGCAAAGCTTAAATATATCGAACTGCATGAACATGAACTTTGCAAGGGGATCGATCATCTAAAGGGAGAGATAGCTTGCATCGAAGGGTTGGGTAGTGAAGGCCTGATTTTAAGGCCGCTAAACTCGACTTATGAAGTGGGTCGTTCCACCACGCTTCTTAAGATAAAAACTTTTCATGATGCCGAGGTTCAGGTGGTGGGGAATCATCCCGGCAAAGGCAAGTACAAGGGGAAACTTGGCGCACTTCTAATGAAGTTTGAAGATGGCACAAGTTTTTCCCTAGGCACGGGTTTTTCGGATAGAGAGCGGGAGAATCTACCAGTGATTGGCTGTAAGGTTACTTTCCGTTATCAGGAGTTGACCGATAGTGGGGTACCTAGATTTCCTTCGTTTGTAAGGGTTTACGAAGATATGGATCAAAAGCCCACGAAAGGCAAACGATGCAAATAGTAGGAGCCAGAAAAGAAGAAGACTAGCCACGGAATGACACGGAAAAACACGGAAGGAAGAACAGGCTTTAGCAAGAGAATGGCTCTTTTGCCATTCCCGTTTCCCTTTCCGTCATTTTCTGCGAAAGCGGGGGATCCAATTGGCAGTCGAGTAAAGGTCTATTCTTAGTCAGCAAAAAGTTTATATTACAAAAACAACTATTCATTTTATATCTGGACGAATAAACCATGCGCAGGTTTGAATTTGTAGATAGCACCTCAAATAAGTTTTGGGAAGTGGTTACCGAAGGGCCGAAACTCAGGGTGTGTTTTGGCCATATAGGGGGTACCTGGCATGAAATTGACAAGTTGCTTGATGATGCTGAAAAAGCTAGTTTGGAAATGGAAAAATTGATATGGATTATAGCTCGAATGGGTTATTTGGAGACTGACGGAACGTCAGTAGTTAATTGTGTGGGAGAACCCAGCATGAAAAAACCTCTAACCCTATCCCCTGCGGAAAGAAAGACAATTGTCCAGGAGATTCTTTTGATGTATGCGAATGGGCAATGGGAGATGGTCCACAACGTATTAGAGACTGCGCAAGATAAAGAATGGTTGTTTGAGCAATTGCTTAATGGTTGTAAGATTGAAGACGGGAAACTGATTCCTTCTAATGCGATCAACAAATCATTTAAAAAAGAAGATAAAAATAGTCCAATCCTTGCGATGCTTACTATTATTCTTTGCAACCCTAGTAATTCTAAAACACTAAAATCATTTAAATTTGAAAAGTTAAAGGAGCTTGATTTTGGTGCCGTGGTAAAAGATGGAGAATTATTGCCATGGATTTCCCGTGTTCTCCGCTTAATGCCAAGTTTCAATATTTTATTTAATCTAGATCTTGATGGTTTGACAAGCTTGAGTGATGGTGCAGCAGAGGCCTTGAGCAAGATTAAGGGAAGTATGTATCTTAGGGATTTAAAAAGCTTAAGTTCTGGCGAAGCTAAGGCCTTGAGCGCACATGAGGGGTATTTGGTTCTTGATGGATTGACAATTCTAAGTGATGGTTCCGCTGAAGCCTTAAGTAAACACAATGGGGATTTGAGTCTTAGTGGATTGGTTAGCCTGGGTGATTCGCCTGGGCATGTTGCCTTGGCTATAAAATTGGCCAGTGATGCAGTAGGATATTTGAATCTTGATCGTTTGACAACCCTTGGACCCGCCGCCGCCGAGGCCTTGAGTAAGCACCAGGGGGAATTATTTCTTAGTGGTTTGAAAAGCTTGGGTGAAGCCGCCGCAGATGCCTTGAGTAAGCATGAGGGAAAATTGGATCTTAGTGGTTTGACAAGCCTTAGTGAGGCTGTCGCTGAGGCCTTAGGCAAGAGCGAAGGGTGGTTGGTTCTTGATGGTTTGATAAACCTAAGTGATGAGGCAGCAGGGTACTTGAGCAAGCAGCGGGGGGCATTAATTCTTAGTGGTTTGACAAGCTTGAGTGTCACCGCAGCAGAAGTCTTGAGCAAGCACAATGGGCATAAGTTAAATCTTAGTGGATTGGAAAGCCTAAGCGATGCCGTTGCCATGGCCTTGAGCAAGTACGAGGGGGTATTGTGGCTTAATGCGTCATTAAAACTGCAGGTTGAAAAATTCGCTAGCCAAAAAAGAGAATTGGATCTTAGTGGTTTGGAAAGCCTGTGTGATGCCACCACCGAGGTTTCGAGTCAGCAAAATGGGGAATTGGATCTTAGGGGTTTAGGTAGTCTGGGTTCTGCCACGCTAGAGGTCTTGAGACAGCAAAAGGGAGAATTGGATCTTAGTGGTTTGAAGAGTTTGGATATTGCTGCGGCAGAAGTCTTGAGCCAGCATGAGGGGGGATTGGATCTAAGTGGTTTGACAAGCCTTAGTGAGGCTGTCGTTGAGGCCTTGGGCAAAAGCAAAGGGTGGTTGGTTCTTGATGGTTTGACAAGCCTGAGTGTCAATGCAGCAGAAGCCTTGAGCCAGCAAAAGGGGGAATTATATCTTGGTGATTTGAAAAGCTTGAGTGAAGCCGTAGCAGAAGCCTTGAGTAAGCACAGGGGACGGAAGTTGTCTCTTGGTGGATTGGAAAGCCTGAGTGATGCTGCCGCCAGGGCCTTGAGCAAGCACGAAGGAGTATTGTGGCTTGATTATCCGTTAAAGCGAAAAGTCGAAAAATATAGAAAACAAGGTGGGAAAAAATGATCAATACAGTTGATGACATAGTAGTTTCTGCAGGTGTGGATTTGCTGCTTAAGGAGCCATTCTCTACTACCTTTTATCTTCCATTTTCCGACCGATATACGAAAAAATGGAAGTTCTAGGCCAAAAGATTAAGCGAGTTCGGTCGAATGAGAAAAATCAAGTAAGGTTTACATCAGAACAAAGAGTGCTGGAATTGAACGAGAGTACATGCGCATTTTTTTAATCCACAGTAAAAGTTAATGCAAACTGGCTTAACTACCTTCTTTAATTATGCGAAGTATTGCTTCTATCTGCGATGGGGTAAGGGTATTTATATGGCTGATTATTACCTCCAGTTTAGCCATGCTTTCATCAACAGCACCATTATTAGCACCATCGCCGTCATGAAAACTGCGGTTTTCCTCGGGAATTGTAGTGTCATCTGCCCCTACTCGGGGCATTTCAATTCTTCCTAGCAAATAATCAAACCTGTGAAGTTATATTTATAAATCCATGAAGTTGTTGGGGCTTTAGATTCATTAAAATTGTTTCCCATGTCGATTCTAGGGTACCCCAATTGAGAATCTAATTTCCAGAGTCGTCATGTTGCAATAAATAGCAGAAATTATTTTGTCCTTGCTAAGCGGAGCCCGACGTTGAAGTCCCAACCGGACGGCGTACTGTAACTCCGGAGGGAAGAACGAGCCCTCGATCCATCGTTGAGGAAAGAACCGCCCCGCAACACACGGGATGTTCCTGTTTCTGGCCCCTTCGGGTCTGTTGCTGCTTCGGTTGTATAATCTGCGTACCAATCTTCACACCAATCCCATACATTTCCATGTAAATCGTAAAGGCCAAACGCATTCGCTTTGTAACTTCCTACTGCTTTTATGCTGTCACCATTAATATTTGCATCACTCGTTGTTAAGCTGTCTCCAAACGAATACGCAGTACTTGTGCCAGCCTTACATGCATACTCCCATTCTGCCTCTGTAGGCAGTCGATAACTGCAGTACGTGTTTTTATTCAATTTTTCAATCAACTCCTTACAATCTTCCCACGATACGTCTGTTACTGGTAACTTGGCTCCTTTTTTTTCACTAGGGTTATTCCCCATCACGCTTTCCCACTGCTCCTGGGTTACCACATATTTTCCCATGTAAAAGGGCTTCGTTATCGTTACCTCATGTTGCGTTTCGTTAGAAAACCGGCCAAATTCAGATTCAGGTGATCCCATCACGAACTTACCCGCAGGGATTAGTACCATCTCTTTTTCGATAGTTGCAAAACTCGCTTCTAGCTCCATCTGCTTCGCCTTTTCTTGCGGTACTTTTTCCTTAGAAAAACCTGCTTTTAAAGTCAATGTACCCACCAAACCCATTACTATTTCTAGTATTCTTTTCATCTATCGCCTCTAGGGGTAAAGTTAAATTCACCTATCTTCAAAACCCAATCTACCAAACCTATATCTAATAACACCTTTAAACTAGCCTAGCCACTAACAATTTCCTTCACTACCTCCCGCCCGCCCTTTACAATCCATTTATGACTCCATACCGACTACTCTGGATCTAGTTCTGCACCACTCACAGCACGAATTAGGTGCCTTTGTTTGCAATTTCATCTGACCTTGCTGGTTAGGACAAAGCAAATAGGGGAGTCCATCCTTAATAGCATCTTTAAGGGTTATAGTATTTCTGAAATATTTAGATTGGGTTTAAGTTGTAAGAAAAAAGTTTATTAAGTGTTGTTAATGTCGGTTAATAGGTTCGGATTCGGTTGCAAAGTATTCTTCAAAGGCGTCTGGGTCTAAGGTGAGATGTCGGGGAAAGGATCATCAACGCTGGAAGAATGTCTTCTTTGCAGAACATGGGGGTGAATTCACACTTGAAGTGCAACGGTTGAAGATGTTTACAAAATACCTCGGCAGGTGTTTTAAATCCAAGACATTTCCTTGGAGTTGTATTGAGTTTGCTAGCGAGTGCTTGGATGTCTTGG
>Ga0194045_1000227_pt1 | contig 18259 bp, 12 predicted proteins | sample JunL6211m_MetaG_FD_161686 | JGI IMG/M metagenome (GOLD analysis project Ga0194045, IMG submission 161686) | Anoxic zone freshwater microbial communities from boreal shield lake in IISD Experimental Lakes Area, Ontario, Canada - Jun2016-L626-11m | ecosystem: Environmental > Aquatic > Freshwater >...
AACCACCAACGCTACCAACAGCAGATCCTTTACCGACAAGCCAAAGAGTTCGCTGTTGCGGATGATGTACATCGCATGCTTGTGATGACTGCGGGCATTGATGAAGCTACCAATTTCATGAAGCAAAGCGGATAGATATAAAATCAATTCCATTCGCTGATCGAGCTGATGTTCGTCCGCCAAATCCGAAAAGAGTTTTCTGGAAAGCGTCGCGACGTGTCTCGCGTGCGTTTCATCGAACGCCATCTTGCGGCCCAGGTTGATGGCGGATCGAATGATTTGATTTCTAAACTCAGCCGTCCAAGCATCGCGAACGGCTAGATCGCTCAGCAGTCCGTCACGCAAATTCGTATCCGCGATATGGATTTGCTGACATTGAAATTCGCGAGCGAGCAGGACATAACTCATCAAGCCCGGCCAGACTGTTTCCGCATCCGCATAGCTTAATCCGTAGCGGGCTACCAACTCTTCCTCCTTGAGCACTCCCACCGATTTGGTAAAGTCGATCAAACCGTCAACCGGAACGGTGCACATCTGCTTGGTGAAATGTGCGCCGGGGACGTTCGCGGCTGCCAAACGAACATCACCTCCGATTGCGACCATTTGAATCTGTTTGTCCGAGTCGACGTGTTCGTATATCTGATGCACAATTCGATGAATTTGCGTTTCAATGATCGCTCGCTGTTTGGCCTGGGAAGTATTTAATCGATCGGCTTGCTCGATCAATCGTAGCGACCCCAACCGATAGGTGTTCGAGAAGAGCACGTTTCCGCCTCGGACAACGAGTACCTCGGTACTGCCACTCCCAACCTCAACCACGATCGTTTTGACCGATGCTAGGCTAGGATTCGACTGCAGAAGCGGCTGGATCCCCATGTAGGTGATCCGGTTCACCTCCGCTTCGTCGAGCGATTCCACTTCAAGCCCCGTCGCAATGTACATCCGATCGATAAAGGCTAGTCGATTGCTAGCCTCTCGTACGGCGCTGGTGGCCACCACACGTACTTGATCGGGCCTTGAGATGCCGAACTCCTGCATCAATCTTCGATAGCTCTTGAGAACCACGGCACACTCTTCGATGCTCTGCCGTCGGATCCGTTGTGAAGTAAACGTGTCCTTTCCGAGCGACACGGCCTGCGATACTTCTTCGAGAATTCGGACGGTCCCGCGCGCATCGATCTCGGCGATGGCCATCCTCACACTGGTTGCTCCGATGTCTACGACGGCCACCGTTTTGGCGGCCAGGGATGGCGAAACGGACGAAGGGCGATTCAAGGGGCCAGCGGACATTGGGTGCAAACTTGGTAGAGATGCAATCGAGCAAGTAATGAGCTAGCCCACGATGATAGCTTGGTTTTCATGAGGTTTGTAGGCGGGGCGGAACGGCATTTCTGACTTTCGATTTCGATCTTTAATCTTTTTCGAAAAGTAGTTAGAGTGTTTTTCATGAGTTGGGAGCACGTGAAAACCTCCCAGCAAACCCCATTCTAGTCAATCGGCAGTTACGGAGATGCGAGCATGGACGCAGCGTCAAAATACAAATCATTGGTCATCGCGTTGATTTTCGGCCTAGGAATCCCGTCCCTTGCTCTGGGTGACGACGGCGTAAACTCAGTTAAAAACGCACTTAAAAACTCCGTTCAATGCGACGGGAAATGCTGTCACGATTCTGCAACGGTTGTTTGCAATCCGTCCGATTGCCAGCCAAGTTCGACTTGTCAGCCAAGTTCGACTTGCCAGCCGAGTTCGACCCCATCGGGACTTGCCGAGTGGGTAAGAGTAACCGATTGGCTGACAATGTCGCCCAAGTTTTCGGTAGGATTTGAAATCCACTTTGGCTCAACCACCGAACAACCAAACAAGCTTGGTGCCGATGCTCCCTCGGTGAACGTAATCGACCTAACCGCTTCCAGCCTTGGGAACGGCATTCTGGGACATGATCCGCAAGTTGCGATGCCCATGAAGTTCACGCAACGTATCCCACGAATGCAACTCGGTGATTTCGTGGGCGAAGTCATCGCTTGTGGCCATCGCATTTGCGCTGGCAATAAGTGCTATGACGTCCAGGATGAGCCAGTTGCTGGCACCCACTGCGACGTATCGGGTGTTCACGCCGCTGTCGATTCCGAAAGTGACGAAGAACCGATTCTGGTCGCCCCCGTGGCTCCTCCAGCACCTCCCGGCCTAGATATCGCTTATTCGTACCCTTCCCAAGAAAACCAAAGCGATGAAACCGAAGCTGCCTCGATTTTGCGAAATAGTGGCCTCCAGAATGTAAAAGTATCGCTTCCCGTTACGACGATTGTGGATTTGTTGGTTGCCAAGACGGAACTCAGCACTCGTCTGGAAATGACCGAACATATCATGACCGAACGCCAGTCCGCCAACGAGCAGCTAATGGCGATGGCGGAGCGAAACGCACGGCTCTCGACGCAGTTGGCAGTCGCCGAAGCACGACAACACGCATCCGAAGTCATGACCGCTGGTCTAGTGGAAAAGGTTGAGTTAGCCGTGAGATTGGCCGCACTTGAATCCAAAACTGGTCTTGAAACCAAGACTGGTAAGGTTCAGGATTCGACTCTAACCTCACAAACGATCCAAGAAGATTTGTCCAATATTCGCCGCCAAATCGCACTTCTTCGCCGTTCGCAACCCGTTCCATTCGCGCCAAGCTATGTTGGAGTGACTCAGTCTGTCCCATACGTTCCAACCGCTCAGCTTCCCGGATATGTCCCCTCCGGGGCCGAATCAGCCACTTTACGCAATGAGCCCGAATGCGGCGAAGAAAAAGCGGTTAAGTAGTTCGGTCATTGCACAGAAATCGATGCTGATTAACCCATTGACTGCACCTCAAGACATTATCGCAGCCAAAATGGCTGACCTTCATTCCAGGCTCAACGTCGTATCGACGGAGTCTGTTTCGATGGGTGAGAGTATCGGTCGCGTACTCGCTCAACACATTCACGCTTTTCGCGACAACCCGGCAATCGATGTTTCCGCCATGGATGGTTACGCGATTCGGCTTGACGACCATGATGGCCGGGCGTTTCCCGTTTGCGGAACCGCAACGGCTGGGTCCGCGCAAATTCAGTTGGCTGATCGAAGTGCGGTTCGGGTATTCACCGGCGGCCCCGTACCGACTCAGGCGCAGTGTGTTGTTCGACGTGAAGACTGCAACGAATCGGAAACCTACGTTAGCATTTGCGTTCCTAAGGAATCGCTTATTCCTGGGCAAAACATCCGACGCCGTGGCGAAAATGCTCGAGCGGGCGACACGGTGATTGCAGCCGGCTCACTTTTAACACCTTGCCGTTTTGCGGGGGCCGTGACCTTTTCCGACCAATCCTCGTTAACCATCTTTCGAAAAGTTCGAATCGGGATCATCAACACGGGCGATGAATTGATCGAGTTTGGGCAGCCGATCGAACCATGGCAAATTCGAGATTCGAATGGTCCCTTCTTGGAATCGATCCTAACTCGCCTTCCTTGGGTGAAAGTCACACGAACCAAAGTCGTTGACGATCAAGATGCCACGAGGCAAGCGATCCGCCATTACTTGGAGAGTTGCGATGTGTTACTCATGACCGGTGGCGTCTCCATGGGAGATTCCGACTACGTGCCCGATGCGATCAAGAGCGCTGGGTGTCAAGTCGTGTTTCATCGGATCCCCATTCGTCCAGGCAGACCGATGTTGGGAGCTGTTGGCCCGCGCGGTCAACTGGTGTTGGGACTACCTGGCAATCCGCTCAGCGTTGCCGTTACGTTTCGCCGATTCGGTTGGGAATTGATTAGAAGCGTGGCAGGGCTTACTCAGCCTGAGCATCCGCCAGTCTTACACTTGGACTGCGAGGATACCAAAACGCTCGACCTGAATTGGTTTCGTTTGGTTTGTTTGAAGCCCGATGGTCGATTGTCCCTCGTTCCGAGTCAAGGTTCAGGCGACATTGCTTCCCTGATTCAGTCAGATGGCTTTGTAGAAATACCTGTGAATGCACAATCTGCCGGATTTCGGCAATTTTACGCTTGGTAATGTTGAACCGACGCAGCGACTCGGCCTGCCCTGAGTATTGCAACAGAATTGAATACAGCCCACCCATCAAAGCGTCTAAGTGAAAAAATTGGAGATTTAGTATTAGTTTCAACATCGTGCTCTTCCAACCCGAGATTCCGCAAAATACGGGCAACATCGGACGTACCTGCGTTGCGCTCAACGCCAAGCTTTGGATTGTGCGGCCCACTGGATTTCGGCTGGACGACAAGCAACTGCAGAGAGCTGGCCTTGACTACTGGCAGTATCTCAATTGGGAAGCCGTCGATTCTTGGCCGAAAATGACCGAATTGATGCAATCGGAGCGCACCTGGCTTTTCACCAAATTCGGAACGAAGAACTATACCGATGCTGCTTTTGAAAAGGGCGACTGGCTCGTTTTTGGAAGTGAGTCGAGCGGGTTACCCGAGTCGGTACGGGCAGCATATGCAGATCGATGCTTGTCACTGCCGATGGTGGGGCCGGTGCGCAGCTTGAATTTATCTGTCGCCGTCGGGGTCGGTCTCTTCGAAGCCCACCGGCAAGTGGCATCGCCAGAATCATAAAGGGGAACGAATCGAGGCGGGATTGCGAGATTGCTTCTTGTTAAATGATTACAATTGGGGCAAAACTTTATTCCGGAATGGGTGCCATGACAAGTCAGTCTTTTTCAATTTGGACCATTTGTTTCGGTCTGTTGTTGTTTGCGAACCCGGTATTTTCCGACGTCCCCATAGAATCCAAGATGGTGCACGTGCGAATGGAAGGCCCGCGTGAATGGTCGACATTTGACGACGAACCCGAAGCTCATCGAATCGATCGCACTTTTGATGCCCAGCACAACTCGGCGGCTTGTGTGCTGCGATTACGACACCAAGACGTAAAACAGACTTGGAGCATAGAACTAAACGGCAAATCGATTGGACGTTTGAAGTCCGATGAAAACGATATGGTCGAATATTTTATTGTACCGAGCGAAGTGTTGGTCGATGGCCCCAATGTGTTGACGATTGAGCAGGAGTCGCAGCGCAGCCAAATCCCCGATGACATTCTGATCGGTGAAATCACGTTATGTGAACGAACCCGCGAGGAGGAATTGAATCAGGCCCGCATTCTCGTAGCGGTCAAAAACGAGGCTGGTGAGTCGCTCCCTGCTCGAATTACCATCACAAATGCAGAGGGTGCCCTGCAGACAGTCCATGTCGAATCGGTCAATCATCTGGCTGTCAGGCCTGGCATTGTCTATACGTCCACGGGGCAGGCTGAAATTGGTGTTCCGGCTGGTGATTACGCAATTACGGTCGGACGTGGATTCGAGTACTCCATCGCGACGACAGGCGTCCGTCTCGCGAAGGGCGAAAAGGTTGCTCGCGAATTAATCATCCGACGTGAAGTCAACACGGAGGGGTACGTCGCTTGTGATACACATGTGCACACACTGACACATTCCGGGCATGGTGATGCGACGGTTGGTGAGCGGATGGTCACCCTTGCATGCGAAGGGATTGAACTGCCGATCGCAACGGATCATAACGTTCAAATCGATCATCGACCGTTTGCCAAAGAGATGCAGGTGGGAAAGTACTTCACCCCCGTTATCGGCAACGAAGTGACTACCCATGTTGGCCACTTTAATATTTGGCCAATTGCAAGCGGAGCGAGGATACCTAATCATCGGTCGGATAACTGGAATTCGATTTTCGATGAGATCTATGGAACTCCCGGAACGCGTATCGCTATTTTGAACCACGCTCGCGACCTGCACGGTGGGACGATTCCTTTTGGCCCCAAAATGCACAACGCCCTTGCCGGAGAAAATCTCGATAGGTGGCCGATTCGATTCAACGCTATAGAAGTTATCAATTCGGGCGCAATTCAAAGTGATGCGCTCCAATTATGCCGCGACTGGATGGCCTTGCTTAACGCGGGACACAATGTGACACCCGTAGGTTGCAGCGACTCGCATGATGTTGGCGTACACTTTGTCGGACAAGCACGTACTTATATTCGTTGTGACGATCGCGACCCCAGTCACATCGATATTGATCTCGCAGCCGAGTCATTCATTCGTGGTGAAGTTTTGGTTAGCTATGGTTTGCTGTGCGACTTGACCGTCGAAGGCAAGCATCGCTCGGGAGCATTCGCACAGCCCTCAAGCGACACACTCAATGTCTCAGTTCATGTTTCCTCCCCGACGTGGACAACAGCCACGCGAGTGCAACTTTTTGCTAATGGCGTGGAAGTTCGGTCCCAAGCTATTGATACTACCGAGTCTAATGCTGGCGGTGTAGGCAGGCAGACGGTCATTAGCTGGGTTCTCGAATTGCCGACACATGACATCCATTTGGTCGCCGTCGCAAGTGGCCCCGGAATCGATGGACTGCACTGGAGGACGGCGAAACCCTATCAACCGACATCGCCAGTTTGGACTCCGCAAACCCTTGGAATTAGTGGCCCAATTTGGATCGACGCGGATCGAGATGGACACCGCCGGTCAGCGTGCGATTATGCACGTGACATTGTTGCAAAATCAAATGGCGACTTGCGAACCTGTTTGGATGCTTTAAAGCTCTATGACGAAGCCGTGGCCATCCAAGTTGCTCATCAACTTGAGCTGATCGGCCTCTCGGTCCTTTCAGAAGCAACGACCCTTGAGATCTTTCACGCGGCAAGGCATGTCCAGAGTGGATTCGCAAAGTATCAATCGCAAAGGCGTGAAAATATAATTGCTCGCACGACAAAGTAGAGCCTGTTTTTGCCAAGAACAACATTCATGAAAATTCGGCTATTGGCGAACCATTTTTCCGTTGTACCCTCTCTTGGGTAGCCGAGCGAAAAGTTTTCTTTGCCCTACGCGACCGGCTCACGCTATACTTAAGCAATCCTGTGGGGATTTCCACTCCCCATTCCACACCCATTACCTGTTCAAGGAGAATTCAACCTCTTGCAAACACATGATCGATCGGAAAGTTTGGCTAGCGAACGAAGTGTTCTCGCGCGTTTAATATTGCCTAACGACTTTTTGGCCGAAGACCCATTCGATGAGTTGACCGGTTTAGCCACAACCGCCGGAACCACTGTCGTTGCGAGCGTTATTCAGAAACGCGATCATCCAGATCAAACCACTTACTTGGGCAAGGGGAAAGTCTCTGAATTGCGAGGATTGGTCGAACTGCATTCGGCGGACGTCGTTTTGTTTGACAACGATCTCAACCCGGCTCAAACACGCAACTTGGAAAAAGCTCTCAACGTCAAGGTTATCGATCGATCTGAGCTCATCCTCGATATCTTTGCCTCCAACGCACAGACGCATGAGGCAAGACTCTCCGTCGAGTTGGCCCAACTCGAGTACTCCTTGCCGCGACTAAAACGCATGTGGACGCACTTGTCTCGCCAAGGCATGGGTGTTGGAATGCGTGGCCCAGGTGAAAAACAATTGGAAGTTGACCGTCGCCTCGCTGAAAAACGAGTTCACGATCTCAAAGCAGAACTGGAAAAAGTCGAAAAACGCAAAGCTCGCGAAGTTGCATCGCGGGGCGATACCTTTAGTGTTTCGCTGGCTGGCTATACCAACGCAGGCAAAAGCACGCTGATGAATGTGCTGACCGATGCGGATGTGCTGGCTGTCGATAAACTCTTTGCAACCCTCGATACACGCACTCGCAAATGGATGTTGCCCGGCTGGGGACCCATCTTGCTCAGCGATACCGTCGGGTTCATTCGCGACCTGCCTCACCGACTCATCGCCAGCTTTCGAGCCACCCTCGAGGAAACGCGGCAGGCGGACCTGCTAATTCATGTTGCGGACGCAAGCAATCCATCCGTCATGAATCAAATTTCGTCCGTCTACAAAGTCCTTCACGAAATCGGTATCGAGGAGAAAGACACGCTTTTGGTCCTGAACAAGGTCGATTGCGAGGGAGCAAGCGAACGCGTTGTGGCACTTCGAGAGCGGTATCCTAACGCAGTTCCCATTTCAGCTCGCAGTGGAATTGGAATCTCGCAGCTTGCCATGGCCGTCAGCGACGCACTGACCAAGAACTTTGTCGAGTTGGAGGTGCGTTTACCCTTGGACGATGGCAAGACAATTGCTTGGCTTGCAAGCGCTGCCGAGATAATGTCCAAACAGTACAACGATGACTTCGCGTTGGTGCATTGCCGAATGCCTAGCAGCGTCGCTGGCAAGCTAGCAGCTCAAGGTGCTGACATTCGCGTGATCAAGGGTAAGATTCCAATCGCGCATGAGAAACAAAGCCCGGATTCAGCCACGTTCTTGCCACCTTTGCCTGTCGAAAAGCCTGCTGGTTCAACCGACCAAGTTACGGTTAACCCTGCGACAGATGCGATTGGCGAAGTTGCTTAGGTTATGGCTCGACGAGATCTCAAAAATGCACGCATCATCCTGACGGGTGCATCGAGCGGTATCGGACGTGCACTAACGATTCAACTTTGTCGACGCGGAGCGTCTGTTTTGGCAACCGCGCGTCGACTCGAGCGGCTTCAAGAACTGGAACATGTCTGCCATAACTTGCCGGGCAAAATTCATATCTTGGCCGGCGATCTTACTTGCGAGAAACATCGACAGGCCATCGTCGACGAGACCGCATCCCGCTTTCATGGCTTAGACTGTTTAGTCAACAATGCGGGTGCCGGTGCGATCGGCCGATTCGATGATGCAACCAGCGATCGCTTGCGCAAAGTCATGGAAATTGATTTCTTTGCGCCGGTGGAACTAACGCGACTTTGCTTGCCTCTGCTCGAGCGCGGTATTCGTCCGGCCATTCTGAACATCGGTTCGGTGCTCTCGCATCGCGCCGTTCCAAACAAGAGCGAATACTGCGCGGCCAAATTCGCCATGCGCGGTTGGGCAGAATCCTTGCGAGTGGAGTTGGCCCGAAAAAAGATTGAAGTGCTCATGCTCAGCCCAAGCACGACTCGCAGTGAGTTTCTAGAGTCACTGGTTGAAACGAATGCCCATGAAAAGAGTCAATCGCTTGGGAGCATGTCTTCCGAACGGGTGGCTCAACTTGCGATCTCAACGTTGGTTCGATCCAAACGTGAAATGATCATTAGTCTTGGGGGCAAAGCCCTCGTATGGGCAGGTCGGCTTTTCCCAAGGATCACAGACCGAGTCCTAGGACGCTTCGCGTAGGAGCACGCTTCGCGTAAGCAAGCAAGAATTACATGGTAACCCGACGCTTACCGGCCTGTTGCTTTAATGGTAAGACGGACTTCCTAGTCCGTCGAATTCCCCATTGACGGACTTGGAAGTCCGTCGTACCGCCCTTACCCAATAACGACTTGCACGACTCGCACTTGAAGTTGCGGCACCTTCATTAAAGCAACAAGCCGCTACGATTCGGGTTGGGATACCGCAATCTGCCGCTAGCCTAAGGGCGAGTACGCTCATCTTCGGGGTCACACGCTTGTGTCCTAACCTCTTAGTCTAAGGCAGAGTTACAGGAACGCCATCATTCCTACCAGCCATCGCGCGAAAAATAGGCAAGTCTACCGTCGTGGCAATCGTATGCGTCGATCCGTCCATCAGCATGAAAAGACAGCCGCCTGCATGAGGGCTCCAAAATCCACCAGGGCTACCTGTGGCAGCGTTCGGACCACCGGTTCGGACATGTACAGTGGCCATGGTGATCGCAGGCCGTGCTGTTTGGCCCACGGATTGGCCGCGGCTCTTCGCCATCGAGGGTGAAAATACGGTTTGCGCAGTTGGTATGACGCCCGCCCAACCGTTCGGAGCAAACATACTTGCTCGCTCCCCAAGTCCAATGGTGTTGGAGAGCCCATCGCTGATATCGGCGTGACGGATGCCGACATTGCGATGGAACATGCCGTTAAAAGTCTGTTCTTCATACAAGGCTGTGTAACGTGGGGCATTCGCTGGATCGCCGCCGCCGAGGCAGGCAATGTAACTCGTGGGGGCCAAGCCGCTGATGCCCAGCGAGGTAGGCCAAGGGGTCACCGGATCGGTCCAAGTATCGGAAGGACATTGAAAAGCCTTGACCTTGGTGCTGCGTGCCGCTTGGTTGGCTGGCGAGGAAATGGGCAGTCGGAAATCAATCTGGCTGTGCAAGCCAGCTTGTTCTAACTGGGGCAAGATCATTGCAAAGAAACTCCAGCCTGGCCCAACCTCCGGCACCGGGGAGTTCCCTCCACCCGGCCAAGGGCCAGTTGTGCGCGATATAAATCCGGGGGGGAAGGTTCGGTGAGCCGATTCGTAATTGTGCAGAGCCAGCCCTATTTGCTTCAGATTGTTCGTGCATTCGATACGGCGGGCGGTTTCACGGGCTGCCTGGACGGCAGGTAGCAATAGCGAAACGAGAATGCCAATGATGGCGATGACGACCAACAGCTCAACTAATGTGAAGCCTCTGCGCTGTCGGATGAGAGTCCAATGAACTGGGGTGGTGGCACTTGGATAACGCATACTCAAACTCCTCGGAAACCATAGAAACGGATGGGCTCGGTAGGCTCAATCGTGAGCCTTTCGAGCAGAACCGAACGTGGCTGGCTGAGGAGGAGTGTGGTGGATCACCACAAAATCCAATCGCTTGCTTCGTTCAAACACTGACGCAACTGAGAATCAGTCTCAACAAGTATTGCGGAAATCGGTGGTTGCGTCAATAATGCTTGCGATTTTTCTCATTTGCGGGTGCGAAAACTTGCAGTGAGATGGGAAGCCAGTTTTAAGAAAAAGCCCACCAGTTTCAAGAAAAAGCCCGCCAGTTACAAGAAAAAGACAGTGCAATGAGCGCTCAAAACCAGGTACCGCCAGTTGATTTTCAGAATCTTGAAACGCCTGGATCCAAACAGCTTCCAACGACAAAGCTTCCCAAAATTGTCCCTTTCCGAGACCTATGCCGTTGTGGCGAAGAAGTTTGGATTGAGAACGACGGCCAGATCTATAGATTACGCAGAACCAAGCAAGGAAAGCTGATCTTGACTAAGTAGGTTCGGCGACGCCGGCGGTTTTTGCCATTGGAGGGCTCGGGTCAGAAAACGAAAAAGCCCTGGAATTCATTGAGAAAACCAGGGCTTTCGTAAGCGAGGTCGACGGGGGTCGAACCCGCAACCTCCGGATCGACAGTCCGGTGCTCTAACCAATTGAGCTACAACCCCTTCGCTTCGTCGGATTATATACCTCCAATTGGCCCCCGCAAGGACTGTTGCTTCCCACAGTCGCTTTTTCAGTGGATTCAATCGCTTACGACGCAATTACAAGCGGATTTAACCGAAAAACCGTTCGTTTCGATTCCATCGACCCCTGTTCCATGGATTTCTACGTCAAGTTGTCGCGGCTCAATGCCTTGTGTTTGAATCCGCCCTAATGTGTTTAGGCAGGTAATCTGCATCGATCATAACATGGGCCGAAAACCGTGGGCTAAGGCGCTAAGGCCCTTCGGCTAATCAGCCGCAACGCGTTAGCGTACGCGTTAGCCCGACTTGTGATCGACGCCAGGCAGTCTGCATCCTGCTCGCCAGGAATAAATCGGCCAACATTTGTTTCGAAAGTCTTGACCATGCATACTCTGGAAAAACAGTTCACCACGATCGTTCGAGGCATTTGCTTCTCCGTCGAACATATGACCGTCACTCAGTGGTGTGTTCTCGGCACGATTTCGGTTGTCCTGAGTTTTCTCTGTCTTAAAAGTAACAGACTTTATTGAAGACTATTCGATTCCAGCATTGCCTGAGTCACTAGAACCGACGTCCAGCTTGGCCCACTTCTTGGTCGACAGCTTTTTCAAGGCTGGTTCGGTTACATTGCCGTTTTCCTTGAACGTCAACGACTGCAGCTTTGGCATCGCAAGTAACTTGTCGATAGATGCGTCCGTAACGTTCGTCGATCGTATCGTAAGTTCCTTGAGATTCGGCAGTGCCGCAATCACGTCCACCGAGGCGTCCGTCATCTGCGGAAGGCTCCATATATCGAGCAGTTCAAGTGTTGGAAGCGATCCCAGATTCGCTAAGCCGCTATCGCTAATGCCGCTGATTTCATGTAAGTACAGCCGGCGTAGCTTCGGCAGTTCTTTGAAAACTTCGAGAGCTTGATCATCTACGATTGGCAAATCGCGAAGCGTCAAGCGTTGCAGGTTGAGACCCTTGAGTGCCAATACGCCCTCGCTGCCGAAACCTTGGCATCGAAAAATCTCAAGCTGAGAAAGCTTCTTGAGTTTGGCTAGATGCGCACCCGATTGATTCGTAATTGCGAAGTCTTGTATCAGCAAGTTTTCTATAGTTCCATTGCGTGATAGCAACTCCATGCCGTAGTCGGAAACCGCCGTGCTACGATGCTTCAAAGCCTTTAGCTTGGGCAAGGCGGCGAGCACCTCAAGGGTCATGTCGCCCGCTTCCATGTTGCCGCGAAGATCGACCACTTGCAGGTCCTGCAATTTAGAAAGTCTGCGCGTACTGAGTTCATTGAAGCGGTTCTGCACGAGGGACAATCGTTGCAGATTTTTCAGCTCGGAAATCGACTTTAGTACTTGGCTGGACATGTTCGCATTGGACGACAAGTCCAGCTCGGTCAGCTTGGGAAATGACTTTGCGATTGCCTCGACAGCAGCATCGTCGATAACGGTATTGGTCAACGCAAGAGTCGTCAGATCTTTGAGGCCGTTGAGCTTAGCTGCCATCTCGGTGTTGAGCGTTCGGCAATTGAAAATTTGAATTTTTTTCAAATCCGTCAAACGACCAAACAAAGTTAGGTCATCGGATGTCAAGAGCGATCCATCTTGAATCACGATCTCGGTTAAACGCGTCCCATCCATAGTGACCTTCGCCGTCGGTCCCAACGCAACCAAGCGTTTTTTCGCGGCGTTGATATCATCGACACTTGAGGTAACTTCGAACTCGGCAATCGACCAGCCGAGGTTTGTCGACGCGAGACCCAAACAGCTAACCATCAAAGCCAAACGAAGACCATTCGTATAAAGCCACTCTTGACGACGACTCATCGCAAAAACCCTTTTCTCTAGATAAAAAAACAGCAGTAGTGCAGCGAACCGCACTACTGCCGGATGTTGCAGTAATCTATTTCAAAACAAAAGATCGGTCAAACTAGTCCAATCGATAGCCTTCACGATACTTTGGCTTAATCAAATCCGCTACGCGCGGTGTCTTCAGAGAAGCCAAGTTCGTGACGACAAGATTCTTGGCGTCCCATTCTACTTTTTCACCCCACTCACCCATCTCACCGTTGGCTCCACCTTTGGAAGCGGCCCATACGGCTAGGTTACCTAACAAGATGGTTTCGGTGAGCGGTCCGGCTCGATCGATGAAGTTCGATTTGCAGATCTTGGGATCGCCCGACATCTTGGCTCGGAACAACTCATACATGTTATTTGTATCGTTATCACCCTTGTTTTCCGCCTTTTCGAAGTCGACCTTTACTTTGTCGACACCCATGAGTTCGTACTTACCGCAATAGTCATCGGAGCTGTAGAACGCGCCCTTTTCACCGACAATGAGCACGCCGCTGTCGGCTACCTTGTTGATACCCCACTTCTCGAACACTGCAGCAGGTGGCTTGTTACCCTTGCGGTCGTACCACCAGAAAGGAATCGCTGGACGCTCTTTGGTTTCTGGAAACTCGAACTTAATGACCGAGCTCGCAGGGAAACTGTCGAAATCGTGACCGCTGGTTTTGGCAACCACGGAAATGGGATCTCGTAGGCCGCAGGAGGCAAAGGGAACGGTCAACTGGTGACAAGCCATATCGCCTAGTGCGCCTGTACCGAAGTCCCACCATCCTCGAAACTGGAAGCTATGGTAAAGCCCTGGCCAGTATTCGCGATCTGGGGCGACACCAATCCAACTCTTCCAGTCCAAACGTTCTAGAGTCCGTGCAATTTCCTTCTGCTTGGCCTCGATGATTTTGGGTGCTTCCGCAGCATCCTCTTTCTTTGCATCGGCTGAAAACTTAGCAATGTCCATGCGTCGACCTGGGCCTTGGGCCCATACAGGACGATTCGACCACGCGTAGACTTCCTTCAGCGGTCCAAGCACTCCCGATTTCAGTTGTGCGATTGCTTCACGCGAAGAATCGAGGGCCGTTCCTTGGTTACCCATCTGAGTACAGACACCGGTTTCCGCGGCTACTTTTGCCAGGAGTCGAGCTTCGTAGATGGTTCGTGTCAAAGGCTTTTGCGTGTAGCAACCAATACCCAGTCGCATGGCTTCCAGGGTGACTGGTCCGTGCATGTGATCGGGTGTGCTGACGGTGACGATATCAATTTTCTTTCCGTACTTTGCGAACAGTTCGCGATAGTCGGTGAATTTCTCAGCACCCTTGAAAGCAGGCGAATCGCCTTTGCCATCTAAGGTATTTCGGTCGACGTCACAAATCGCGACGACATTACCGAACTTCGCAGCGTTACTCGAGTCGCTACCTCCCTTGCCCCCGACGCCGATGCAGGCAACGTTGAGCTTCTCATTCGCAGCTTGACTGAGTGCCGATCGGCTGCCTGCTGCAACGAAATATCCGGCGCTAACGACCGAAGCATTTTGAATAAACTTACGGCGATTTGTTCTCGTCATTGGTTCTTCCCATCACTGGAGGTTAATAAAGGTAAGCAAATTGGGCAGTCCAGTATAATGGCACGGCTCGAGCCAAGCAACAACACATCCAATTATCGCCAACGGGACGGACATTGGCGCATACTGAGGGGTGAATTTTACCCATTGGCGTTCCTCCGGTTTGGGGTTGTGATCCTCCGCGAGGTTTAGGATACTATTTGCTTCGAATTTAACGATATTGGGTTGAGCCACAGCTCGCGTTCGTAGCGGGATGATACGGCCGCCGGAAAACCGGAGGCCGTTTGTCTTTTTGATGCGCGTAGACCGCATCAATGGACCGGACTCAGCCAAGCGATGCGTTTCCAAGTAGGAAATGATTCATCGCAACCACCCTTTTGCAATCGAGCGGTTGCTCGGAAGTGAGAATTGAGACATGGGACGATACACGGGCCCTAAGGCCAGAGTAAACCGACGATTCGGCGCTGTCTTGTACGAAAGCGCTGGAGCAATGAGAGCTTACGAAAAGCGCAGCGAGCAACCACCGGGTATGCACCCAAAGGGACGCCGAACTAGCAACTACGGCACCGCTTTATCCGAAAAGCAAAAGATCAAGTACTACTATGGGCTTGGCGAACGCCAGCTCCGACGTTACTTCGATGACGCGGTTCGCAAGAAGGGAAACACTGGAGAAACACTGCTTTTGATGTGCGAGCGACGCCTCGACAATATCATTCGCCGCATCGGTCTTTCGAAAACGCGTCCACAAGCTCGGCAAGGGATCGTGCACGGTCACTTCAAAGTCAATGGTGTCAAAGTCACTAGCCCGTCGTACATGTTGCGACCCGGGGACGTGATCGAAATTCGCAGCAACGAAGCCATCCGAAATCTCTATCGCGGGGTGATTGCAAATAATTCGCCTGTTCCTTTGGATTGGGTTTCGTTCGATAGCGAAGGACTCAAAGCCATCGTTCAAGGCGCTCCTGGACCCAGCGATATCTCGCTCCCAGTGAATGCGAACATCGTGGTCGAATTCTTGTCTCGATAGTTTCTCAATCCTGATCTACATCTCATGCACGCTCCTGTTGTCGTATTGGGTGGCGGACCTGGCGGCTACGCGGCAGCCTTTTTGGCTGCCGACGAAGGCTTAGAGGTCGTCATTGTCGAAGCCGATTCCCGACTCGGCGGAACCTGCCTACTGCGAGGCTGCATCCCTTCCAAGGCGTTGCTGCACGTTGCAAAAGTGCTTGGCGAAGTGCATGAGATGAGCCACGATTGGGGTGTCGACTTTGGAACGCCAAAGATCGACATCGACAAAATCAGGGCTCGCAAAGAGAAAGTGATTGATACGTTGACCGGCGGATTGGCCCAACTTTCCAAGCGCAGAAATGTTAAGGTCATCAAAGCTCGCGGCAAATTTGAGAATTCCACAACTTTGCTGCTCGAAGGGGACGATGCGTCGATTCCCGAAGGTGGCCGTGTAACGTTCGGCTATTGCGTCGTTGCAACAGGAAGCGTTCCCGCGATGCCGCCATCGTTCAACATCGGCTCATCGCGAGTTATGGACTCGACCGGGGCGTTAGCATTGGTTGATATCCCTGAGAAACTCTTGGTTATTGGCGGTGGATACATCGGTTTAGAAATGGGGACCGTGTACGCTAATTTGGGTTCCAAAGTATCCGTCGTCGAATGGACCGATGGGCTCTTGCCAGGCGCAGACCGGGACTTGGTTAAGCCATTGCACAATCGGCTTAAGACTCTTTTTGACAATCGAATTTTCTTGAATACCAAAGTGGGTTCGATCGCTGAGATCGATAACCAGATTGAGGTTACGTTCGAAGGCCCGGGCAAGTTTGGGCACGAACGCTTTGATCGCGTGTTGGTCAGTGTTGGCAGGCGGCCAGTCAGCCAAGGGCTAGGCCTAGAAAACACAAAAGCCCAAATCAACCCAAAGGGTTTCATCGTTTGTGACAAACAACAGCGAACTGCCGACCCGCATATCTTCGCAATCGGCGATGTGGCCGGAGATCCGATGTTGGCCCACAAAGCCAGCCACGAAGCCAAGGTCGCGATTGAAGTGATCTTGGGGAAACCTGCTGTCTTTGACAAGGTTGCAATCCCTGCCGTGGTCTTCACCGATCCGGAAATTGCTTGGGCTGGGTTAACGGACGACCAAGCCAAACGCGAAGGTCGCAAAGTCGACATTGAGGTTTATCCTTGGGCTGCAAGTGGGAGGGCACAAGCGATTGGCCGAACGGATGGCTTTACGAAATGGTTGGTTGACCCGGAAACCCATCGCGTTCTTGGCTGTGGAATTGTAGGCTCGGGCGCAGGCGAGTTGATTGCAGAGGCAGTTTTGGCGATCGAAATGGGCTGCGAAGTCCGCGACCTGACCGAGTCGATTCACCCGCATCCAACATTGAGTGAAACGCTCATGAATGCCGGCGAAGTTCACTTCGGTACGGCAACGGAGATTTATAAGCCAAAACGCCACGTGTAAGTCGCTCGCCTTACGACTCCTAAAGCCAGTTGGCATGAAACGAAAATGCCTCTGGGTTCACCCCAGGGGATCGTTGCCTTTGCCTTAGCGTGAAAGTCAAGTACCACTGGCGTAAAGCCAGATGGCATGACACGAAAGCCCCACGACGACCAAATCCCCCTTTTGCTGTCGCGATTTCTGGCCATATGTCACTTGCCACCGCCTTGGTGACAGCTTGGCACACGAGACCACTCGATTTCTATCGTTTTGCGATCTCGAATCAATTTCTGGGCGTGTTGTGAAAACGCTGGTTTCTGGTATATTTTTGCTTCTCGAAAAACGCGAGAAAACCCTGAAAAAACACTGACGAAATGCATTCGTCGGGACCGGTGTTAAATCGCTGTTCCGTTCCCCCTGTCGAAATGGCCATTCCTGTGTCGAACGTCCCACCCAATGATGATTCTGAATCCAATGATCCAGCCTCATTGCCGTCTGCCGGGGGTGATGGTTCTGGGGGTGGCGGCGAGCGGCTGATCGATCAGTCTATCGAAGATGAGTTGCGGGATAGTTATCTTACCTACGCCATGAGCGTCATCGTCAGTCGTGCACTTCCGGACGTTCGCGATGGGTTGAAGCCCAGCCAGCGCCGGATTCTGGTCGCCATGAACGATTTGAGTCTTACGCCAGGTGCGGCTCGCGTTAAGTGCGCGAAGATCGCGGGCGACACGTCGGGTAATTACCACCCTCACGGCGAAGCCATCATCTACCCGACCCTCGTCCGCATGGCTCAAGAGTGGAACATGCGGCATATGCTCATCGACAAGCAAGGGAATTTTGGCTCGATCGCCGGACTTCCTGCGGCTGCCATGCGATATACAGAAGCTCGCTTGGCTGCTCCTGCAGCGATGATGCTCGACGACATCCGGCTCGACACGGTCGACTTTATTCCAACCTACGACGAGCGACGCACTGAGCCTGTTGTATTGCCGTCGAAGTTTCCGAACTTGTTAGTTAACGGCGCAACCGGCATCGCGGTCGGTATGGCCACAAGTATACCGCCACACAATCTACGCGAAGTATGCGCGGCGATCATCCGAGTCATTGACGACCCGGACGTTTCGATCGCGGAAATCAATGAAATCATTCCGGGACCCGACTTCCCAACCGGTGGAATCATCTGCGGTCGCTATGCGATTCGCCAAGGTTACAACACGGGTCGGTCG
>Ga0194045_1000228_pt1 | contig 18126 bp, 18 predicted proteins | sample JunL6211m_MetaG_FD_161686 | JGI IMG/M metagenome (GOLD analysis project Ga0194045, IMG submission 161686) | Anoxic zone freshwater microbial communities from boreal shield lake in IISD Experimental Lakes Area, Ontario, Canada - Jun2016-L626-11m | ecosystem: Environmental > Aquatic > Freshwater >...
CTGGACATACAGCGGGGTCAGCGATATTCACGGTCAATGGTGAATTTCTAATTTCAGGGGATGTACTTTTCGCCGGGGCTATTGGACGAACTGATCTTCCAACAGGTTCGCCTAGTGCAATGCGTAACTCCTTAATTTCCAAAATATTGCCCCTGAATGGCGAATTAATAGTCCTGCCTGGGCACGGACCACAAACTACAATTGGCCGTGAGCGATCCAATAATCCTTATCTGCAGGAAGAGTTCTTGCATTCAAAGCCAGGACGGGGGGAGTGATGCGAGAGCTACAAGCCCCTAAAGGTGTGAGTGAATATTTTCCACCTCGTTCGCAATATTTTGAATTCGTCCGTGAAACTTTAATTAACTCTGCCAAGATTTCTGGTTATCAGTTGATGGAGCTACCAGTTTTCGAAGATACTGAACTCTTCAAACGTGGCGTTGGTGAATCAACAGATGTAGTTTCAAAGGAGATGTATACCTTTGAAGATCGAGGCGGACGTTCGATAACTCTTCGACCAGAAGGAACCGCTGGCGTAATGCGCAGCGTGATAGAACATAACCTAGATAAATTAACTTTGCCGATAAAAGTTTGGTATTCGGGTGCCTATTTCCGCGCTGAACGACCTCAAGCTGGAAGATATCGACAGTTCTACCAAGTTGGTATTGAAGCTATCGGCTTAAATGATCCAGAGATCGATTTCGAAGTCATTGCAGTGGCGGATCGCGCATTCAAAAAATTGGGTCTTAAGGCATATCGTTTGGATATAACTTCTCTTGGAGATGCTAAATCCCGAGCCAGTCATCGCAAAGATTTAGTTGCATATATTGCTACGCTCGATTTAGATGAAGCGACACTGCAACGTGCTGCACTAAATCCGCTGCGATTATTTGACGATAAACGACCAGAGATTCAAAGTGCAATGCTCAAGGCCCCGCTTCTGTTGGATTATTTATCTGAGGAAAGCAAGGCTAGTTTTGCGCGGGTACAAGAATTATTGAATTCTGCAGAAATTGCTTTCACAATCAATCCGCGAATGGTTCGTGGTCTTGATTATTACACCGGAACAACTTTCGAATTTGTGAGTGAAAAGTTGGGTGCACAATCGGGTATTGGTGGGGGCGGCCGCTATGACGGCTTAATGGCCGAACTTGGCGGCAGTGATCTTTCGGGAATTGGTTTCGGTCTCGGGGTAGATCGGATACTTATGGCCTGCGAAGCCGAAGGTGTTTTTGATTCATCTCTGAATAAATCTGAGATTGATCTCTTCCTCATTGCTTTAACTTCGGAAGAGAAAGCTTATGTCTCAAATCTGCTAAATGATCTGCGCAATAACGGGATTTCCTGCGATATGGGTTATGGCGATCGGGCCCTTAAAGGTGCGATGAAATCTGCTGATAAGAGCGGGGCCAGATTTAGCGCGGTAATCGGTTCGGATGAAATTAAATCAGGGATTGTTGCCCTCAAAGATATGAAATCAGGGGAGTCAAAAGAAGTTAGAATCGGCGCCTTGAGTAATGAATTTACTACTAACTAAAAATATATCGGAGCCCATTTAACATGATTAGAACGCACACAGCAGGTTCATTGCGGAAGAGTGATGTAGGTACCAAGGTCACACTTGCCGGCTGGGTTGCAAGACGTCGTGATCATGGTGGTGTTGCATTTATTGATTTGCGCGACTCATCTGGTGCAGCGCAAGTTGTTATCAATGACGAATCATTAGCAGGATCTCTTCGCGCCGAATGGTGTGTATTAATCACTGGATCTGTGCGCGTTCGTCCAGCAGGAAATGAGAATGCAAATATCCCCACGGGCGAAATCGAAGTTGTTTGCGTAAGTTTAGAAGTTTTAAGCGAAGCAGCTGCGCTGCCCTTTCCAGTGGACAGTGGCGACCTCAGTACAATCAGCGAGGAAATTCGATTGAAGTACCGTTACTTAGATCTACGTCGCGAAGGTCCAGCGAAGAATTTGCGCCTTCGATCTAAAGTTACATCGGTTATTCGCACAGTTATGGATGATGAAGATTTTCTTGAAATCGAAACTCCTTATTTAACACGGTCAACACCAGAAGGAGCTCGTGATTTCTTGGTGCCGGTTCGCCTCCAACCTGGCAGTTGGTATGCACTTCCACAATCACCACAATTATTTAAGCAGCTCTTGATGGTGGCGGGCATGGAACGCTATTACCAAATTGCTCGCTGTTTTCGTGACGAAGATTTTCGCGCTGATCGTCAACCAGAATTTACCCAACTTGATATCGAAATGTCTTTTGTAGATCAGGAAGATATTTTGAAAGTAGCTGAAAAGATATTGGCTAGAACATTCAAGAAGGTAGTTGATTTTGCTATTCCCCTACCAATTCCACGTATGACGTACTGGGAAGCTATGCGTCGTTATGGATCCGATAAACCAGATCTTCGTTTTGCAAATGAATTAGTAGATTGCACAGAGTTTTACGCAGATACAACATTCCGAGTTTTCCAATCGGATTACGTTGGTGCTGTTGTAATGCCTGGTGGCGCAGAATCACCAAGACGCGAATTAGATGCCTGGCAGGATTGGGCTAAGGCTCGTGGCGCAAAGGGACTTGCATATATTTTGATTGCGGCTGATGGAACTTTGGGTGGGCCGGTAGCGAAGAATCTGTCAGAGAAAGAGGCAGCTGGAATCGTTGGGCATGTGGGAGCTAAAGCCGGCGATGCAATATTTTTTGCAGCGGGGGATCGTATTTCATCACTCGATCTTTTAGGAGCGGTTCGACTAGAAATTGGTAAGCGATGTAAATTAATAGATGAAAAAGCATGGAACTTTTTATGGATTGTTGATGCGCCAATGTTTGAACAGATTGATAGCAGCGATCCAAATAGCGGTTGGACCGCAGTCCACCATCCTTTTACTGGTCCAAAGCCCGAATTCGCCGATTCTTTCGATAAAGATCCGGCAAAGGCACTTGCCTACGCATATGACATTGTTTTAAATGGCAATGAAATCGGGGGTGGATCAATTCGTATCCATGATCGCAAAATGCAAGCGCGAGTCTTCGAAACTATCGGGTTATCTAAAGAGGAAGCTGAAAGTAAATTCGGTTTCTTACTTGAAGCATTTAATTATGGGCCGCCACCACATGGGGGAATTGCACTAGGACTCGATCGCTTGTGCGCACTCTTGGCTGGCGCTGAATCTATTCGCGAAGTTATAGCGTTTCCCAAAACAGCAAGTGGGGGAGATCCACTTACGGGCGCCCCTACTCCTATCACCGCGCCACAGCGCAAAGAGGCTGGCGTGGATTTTGTTCCAGAGAAGAAGCCACAGGATTAATGCAAACCAGGATCAAGCGATTATTAACCGCAGCGCTTGTTGTCTGTTCGCTCCTTCTTTTAACCAGTTGTTCGCAATCACAACTCTATGCAGCAGATAAAAAAAGCGGCGTCTATTTAGCGCTACCAAAGGGTTGGAACAAGATATCCAATCAGCAATTGAACTCGGCCGAATCCAAGTCGACAGCGAAAGGTGCCGCAGAACGGTTAGCAAGCGTTGTTTGGCAAGAGGCCTATACAACTTCTCCAGCAACCACACCATCATCGATCTTTAGTTTAGATTCACCAGATGGCGCGGTCGTATATGTTCGAGTCCGCGACCTTAATTATGATGATATGAATTCTATTTCTTACAATGCGTTGCGCAATTTGATTCTGCCAATAACAACATGGCTAGCAGACCCGACAAAAGCAAATTCGAAATTTGTATTACATGATGATTATGAGAGAGTCGAAAAGATAGCTCGCGGGGTGCGAACTGTTTTCACTTTCGGCGATCCAGCAGGAATTTCGGAGACTGTAGATCAAACAGCTTTAGTTTCAGACGATCGTTCAAGAATTTATGTCTTATTAGTTAGAGCCCCCACTAAATACTTTAAAGAACATGTAAAAGAACTGCAAGCAATTGGTGATTCCTTCACCGTGAGAGGCAATAAATGAGCCAGCAAAGCCGTCCACGCGATACCGATCGCAAGACACGTATTCAGCTCTCGGTTTATGACCGCACAAAGTTCTTGATGCTATTTGCTCTGACCTTCTTCGTCTTAGCTTGGGCAAATATGGCAGATAACCCACTGCTTTCTTTTGCCGATGCGTTGAACCGCACTATCAGTGCAAAAGTTTGGTTAATTGTTCTTGTAGGGATAGAGATAATTCGACAATTGCACTTCGCCTTGGCCGAGCTACTTGCGCCTTATCATGGCATTTGGCTTAAATATTTTGCTTTGGTTGAACGCTTATTAAATAAACTTAGCGATTGGAATCGTTATCGCTTAGGTCGTGTTATCAAATGGTTGCTCTTTGTTGCTCTTCTTTCAGTTGTGCTTGGGGCAATTTATAAGGAGACCCCGGTTCGTGCGCTTTTCTTTGCGCCGAAAGCGCTCTGGTCAGCCCTACCAATGCTTGGACAACTTTTATTTGCTGTGTTCTTTGTCGTTATTCAATTTGCAGCTATTTTCTGGTTCCTTAGCCGTGGTGGTGTTGATACCTATTTTCCAGATGATATTCGAACCAGATTCTCGGATGTCTGGGGTCAGGACCATGTGTTAAATCGGATTCGCGAGAATCTATTATTTTTAGAGACTCCCGAATTAATTGAAAAGCATGGCGGATATGTGCCGGGCGGTATTTTACTTTGGGGCCCACCAGGTACTGGTAAAACTTTGATGGCTGAATCAATGGCTGGCGAAACTGGAAAACCATTCGTATTTGTCGATCCGGGCGCCTTTACTAATATGTTTATGGGCGTTGGAGTTCTGAAAGTTAAAGGGTTATTTAGAAAGTTGCGTAAGTTGGCCCTTCGTTATGGTGGTGTAGTTGTATTTTTCGATGAGGCAGATTCTTTAGGCAATCGCGGTATTAGCAGACCTTCGATGCTTACGACAGAGGCGAATCAAACTGTATTTGGAACTCCGTGTAATGGCGGGAACTATTTATCTGAACCTGGTAAATCTTTAATCACAACTGCGGCTTTAGGCAACAATCAATTTGTAATGGGCGGCGGCGGTGGTGGCGGCGGTGGCGGAACAGGAACTTTGCAGGCACTGCTTACTGAACTTTCGGGGCTTAAGAAACCACGTGGCTTTATAAATCGCGTGGTCCGCCGCGCTCTCGGAATGCGCCCAAAGAGCCCACCGAAATATCGAATCTTGGTTGTTATGGCGACAAATATGCCGGAAGCACTTGATGAAGCGTTGCTACGTCCTGGTCGCATTGATCGGATGTATCGAGTTGGGTATCCAAGCAAAGCGGGACGTGTTAGAACTTACGAGGGTTATTTAGCAAAAGTTTCACACTCTCTTACATCTGAAGAGATCGACAAACTTGCAACAATTACGCCTTATGCTACTGGCGCAATCATCAAGGACACGATTAACGAAGCGCTAATTATGGCCATTAGAAATGGTCGTACCTCGATCACTTGGACTGACGTTATAAAAGCCAAACAGTTGAAGGATTTGGGTCCTGCGGAAGATGTTGAATATATTGAACGTGAACGTCATGCCGTCGCTGTTCACGAAGCATGTCATGGAGTTATGGCGCATCTAATGCGTCAACATATGGCGATTGATCTTGCCACGATTGAAAAAGGTTCAGATTATTTAGGAATGGTCGCAAGTATTCCGCCCGATGATCAATTCACTAGATGGCGTACGGAATATGAAGCCGATATTTTGGTATCTCTTGCCTCTCTAGCAGGAGAGCGAATGTTCTTTGAGGGCGATAATTCCTCAGGAGTTTCTGGGGATTTAGAAAGTGCAACAACTATTGCAAGTTTTATGGAAGGTCATTGGGGGATGGGTTCAACTATCTCCTCGCATGCCTCCAACCGTAGAAATGAAGTTGGTGCACCGGGCGGCAATCGCGGAAAAGATGATGGTACTAAGGATCTAAGAATGGCCCTTGGAGATCGGATTGAAAATAATCTAGCGTCACTTCTAACAAGAGCTGAAGAAATATTGCAAGAAAATAAGTTCAAAGTCTTGGCGCTTGCGCATGCTCTTGAGACGCATAAAACTATTTCCGGCGATGATGTAATTTCCGTTATGAATGGCGAAAAGGGCCCACTAGTAGATGGACGTCCATATGCAATTCAAGCCAATCTCGATGCCATCTGGAATTATCATTTAGCGGCCGTAGTTGCTCACCAAAAGCACGAACGCCCTGATCTTCCAATCCCAGTATTTGAGGCTTCTTAACGAACCAATCGGGTAGGCTAGAACTATGGGTCCAGGTGGAATTGCAACAATAATCGCAGCGATATCGCTCTTGGTGATTGCTATTGCACTTGCGTATGCGGTTGTTCGAGTTGGTCGCCTAGTCGATCAAGCCGGAAGCGCGATTACAGATTTAACAGCGGAAGTAACACCGCTCCTGGAAGAAGTGACTTTAACTGTTGAATTAATCAATGGACCTCTGCAGAGCATTAATAAGGTCACGCAAACGGTAGAGGGTTTAACAACAAAAATTTCAGATTCGACCGAAGGTTTCTTGGATAAGAATAAATTTGCCATGAATGCAGCGGGCGCTCTTCTTGCGGTTTCTAAGTTTAAGAAAAACTCTGACGAGAAGAAGGCGAAGAAAGAAAAGGTTTCTAAGAAGGATGCGAAGAAGAAGAGTAAGAGCACTCTCTCCGACGAGGAGTTCGAGTAGGAGCGTGAATTCTGCAGAGATCAGAACGCGTTGGCTAAATTTCTTCGAAACTGGAAATAGTCAGGGCCTAAAACATACAGTTGTTCCATCAGCATCATTGATCGCTGACGATCCAAACTTGCTTCTAGTAAATGCAGGCATGGTTCCATTCAAACCCTTCTTCCTCGGTGAAATTACGCCGCCTTACAAGCGGGCAACATCTGTTCAAAAATGTGTAAGAACTTTAGATATTGATGAAGTTGGAAAGACCACAAGACATGCCTCATTTTTTCAAATGTGCGGCAATTTTTCCTTTGGTGATTATTTTAAAGAGGGCGCAATTGCACTTGCCTGGGAACTTTTAACAAAACCTGTTGCAGATGGCGGTTATGGATTTCCAGAAGAGAAACTTTGGGTAACGGTTTTTCAGAATGATGATGAAGCTGCAGATATCTGGCATAAGAAGATCGGTATACCTAAAGAGCGAATTCAACGCCGAGGCATGGAAGACAATTTTTGGTCTATGGGCGTACCTGGACCTTGCGGACCGTGTTCGGAAATTTATTATGATCGTGGTCCAGAATACGGACGCGATGGTGGACCGATCGCAGATGAAGACCGTTATTTAGAAGTATGGAACTTAGTTTTTATGCAGAACATGCGCGGGCCTGGTTCAGGTAAAGATGATTTTCCAATACTTGGTGAACTACCTGCGAAGAGTATTGATACCGGCTTAGGACTAGAGCGAATGGCCGCCTTACTGCAAGGTGTTGAGAATATTTACGAAATCGATACCACAATGCAAATTCTTAACGTGGCTTCAGAGTTAACTGGAGTTAAATATGGCGCCAATGAGAAAAGTGATGTGGCCCTTCGAGTAATTGCTGATCACGCACGAACTTCGATGATGTTAATCGGAGATGGTGTATTGCCTGGAAATGAAGGCCGTGGCTATGTTCTTCGCCGCATGATGCGTCGCACAATTAGAAATATGCGAATTCTGGGCGCTGGTGATCCAACTTCACGCGAACTAGTTGCCGCGGCTATTGGGGCTATGGGCCCGCAATATCCAGAGCTTATTGAAAATCAAGATCGAATTACTGCGGTCACGGTAAATGAAGAGGAATCATTTCTCACCACGCTTAAGAGTGGAACTCAGATTTTCGATGTTGCTGCATCAGGAGTGAAGAGAGCCAAGTCAAGTAAGTTGGATGGCGATACTGTTTTCAAACTCCATGATACTTATGGTTTTCCCTTTGATTTAACGCTTGAGATGGCGAAAGAGCAGGGTCTATCAGTTGATGAAGATGGTTTCCGCAAGTTAATGAAGGATCAGAAGGAACGGGCGAAGGCTGATGCGCGCTCGAAGAAAACAGGACATACGGATGTCAGCGAATATCGCAAAATTTTGGATGCAACTGGTGCGACTAAATTCACTGGTTATAGCGAAATGGCTAGCGAAGCAAAAATTTCAGCAATTATGGTTGATGGAAAGTCGGTTAATGAAGCAGATGTAAACACCGATGTTGAAATTATTTTGGATCGAACTCCTTTCTATGCACAAGGAGGCGGTCAACTTCCGGATGGTGGGTTGATAACTCTTGCAAATGGAGCAGTAGTCGAGATTGATGATGTGCAAACACCAGTTCCTGGACTTTATATTCACCGCGGACAGGTCGTTTCAGGTTCTGTTGATCTTAAGAATAGTGCGCTGGCAACAATTGATATAGAACGTCGCTTAGCAATTTCGCGCGCTCATACAGCGACGCATATGGTTCATAAAGCTTTCCGTGAAATTCTTGGTGAAACTGCAACACAAGCAGGTTCGGAAAATTCTCCTGGACGATTCAGATTCGATTTTCCTTCCACTGGTGCGGTACCTGCAAGTGTTCTAGAAGAAGTTGAAGGTCGCGTTAATAATTTGCTCCTCGAGAATTTAACAGTTAGTGCGCAAGTGATGACGCAACCAGAAGCTAAAGCAATGGGTGCTATGGCACTTTTTGGTGAGAAGTATGGTGATCAGGTCCGCGTTGTAAGCGTTGGGGATTGGGCGCACGAACTTTGCGGAGGTACTCACGTTAAATCATCTGGCGAATTAGGTGTTGTAAAACTATTGTCTGAATCTTCAATTGGCGCAGGAGTTCGCCGCGTAGAAGCGCTTGTTGGACGCGATGCTTATGGTTTCTTGGTTCGAGAGCACTTATTACTGAACTCATTAACTCAGATAATTAAGGGCGCCAGAACGGAAGAGCTACCAGAACGTGTTTCTGATTTAATCGAGAAGTTAAAGAGCGTTGAAAAAGAGTTAGCAACTTTTAAAATTGCACAAATATTGGCGGCAGCGACCGGTTTGGTGAAGAGCGCAGAGAAGATTTCTGGGTTTGAAGTTCTATCGGCAGAACTTGAATCAGGGATTTCGGGGGATGATTTGCGAGTAATTGCCCTGGATCTTCGCAACCGTTTGACCGATGGCATTGTTCTTCTTGCCTCTAAGGGCGATGAACGTTCAACCTTAGTTGTAGCTGTAGCGCCTAACGCCGTTAAAGCTGGAGTCAAAGCGGGAACACTTGTGAAATTAGGATCTGAAATTCTTGGCGGTGGTGGTGGCGGTAAAGATGATTTCGCTCAGGGTGGCGGATCCAACCACGCAGAAATAGCAAATGCGCTGCAGGCGATGAGTAAATCAATAGGCCAAACTGCGGGTAAATAAATGATTTCGGGGAGACGAATCGCATTTGATTTCGGTGATGCTCGAATTGGTGTAGCAATCTCAGATCTGTCAGGTTTATTAGCGACTCCAATAGACTTTTTAGCTAACTCCAGTGAAAACTTAGCGTCGCAAGTAAATGCGTTATTGACAGAATATGAACCAATTTATATCGCTTTAGGATTCCCGCTTCATCTCTCTGGCAGTGAGAGTGCAAAGAGTTCCAGTGTTATTGCATTCGCAGAGCTGATAAGTGTGAATTCAGATTTGCCGATATATCTCATTGATGAACGCATGACCACAGTATCTGCCGCTCGCACATTGCGTGAAGCTGGGTTGAATGCAAAGGCTGCAAAAAGTGAAATTGATTCGGCTGCAGCAGCCTCTATTTTGGATTCTGCACTTAATCAAGAGCGAATACAAGGTGTTCCAATGAATCGCTTTCAGCGATGAATTTACAACGTCGAATTGCAGCGATCAGCCTTGCGTGTTTTCTTATTTTGATTGGATTCTTGCGGCTACAACCCCAGAATGACTTTCCTAGTAACAAGCCGGGAGCAGAGATCAATTTCGTTATTGCTGATGGTGAACTCGGAAGTTCTATCGCTGCTAATTTAGAGCAAAGCGGTGTCATCAAGAGCGCAACAAAATTTGTTGAAGATTTCACAAAAGATCCTAAAGCGCAGGGAATTAGCCCGGGTTCGCATAAGATCCAATTACATATACCTGCGCAAACTGCGATCATGCAATTGCTTGATCCAAAACGCTTAAATAACCTGCTGGTCATTAAGGAGGGTTCAACTGTCTCAGATGTTCTGGCTGAACTGCGGGCGAACGATCATATTTCAAAATCGAACACCAGTTACGGCACGGTTGCGTCTATTTATCCCGAATCCGCGAAGTCTTTAGAGGGTTCGCTCTTTCCGGCTCATTATTCCTTTGAGCCAAACACAACCATTGCTAAGGCTTTAAGTGCAATGGTTGCAAAGGCTAAGGCTGAATATTTTGCTGCTGGTTTAAATTCAGGATTTGGAAAATACAAACCTTATGAGGTTTTGAAAATAGCCTCGATGGTGCAGATTGAAGGAGATCCGAAAAATTTCGATAAAGTTGCCCGCGTTATTTATAATCGCCTTGATATCGGTATGGCTCTTCAGCTAAATTCAACGGTGCAGTATGCGGCAAATCTTCGCGGAAAAATAACCCTCTCCAATAAGGCTACCCAGATAGATTCGCCTTACAACACCTATAAAAGAGTTGGGTTGCCACCAACTCCAATATCTAACCCAAGCCGAGATGCGATTGCAGCAGCTCTAAAACCCGCAAGCGGGGACTGGTTATATTTCATTACAGTTCTACCAGGGGATACCAGATTCACAAAAGATTTTGCAGAATTTTCTAACTGGAATACTGAGTTCAACAGGAATGTGGCGGCAGGTAAATTTAAATGATTAATGCAGCAGTATTAGGTTCGCCGATTTCGCATTCGCTATCCCCAAAAATACATAGCAAAGCATATGAAATTCTAGGAGTTGAGGCTACCTATACCGCTATCGAAATAACTGAGGATCAGTTTCCCAAATTCTTTGCCGAGAACAGCAACGGTAATTGGGACGGTTTCTCATTGACTATGCCGCTTAAAGAAGTTGTTCTTGATTGTTGCAAAAGCGTAAGTGATATCGCCAAGCAGATTAACTCGGGAAATACCTTGTATAAAGTGGGCGGAGATTGGCGCGTAACTTCGACGGATTATCTTGCATTCAACAATTTGTTAGATGTTATGCCTGGTATGAATATTGCAATTATTGGTTCGGGCGGAACTGCCAGAGCCGCTGCTGGCGCCTTGGATGGGAAAGTTGATGCAGTAGATGTTTTATTGCGGAGCTCTAATCGCGTAGCAGCAATGTCGCAAGCTGCGCCAAATGTAAAAATACGCGCTCTAGAAATGGACGCGCCACTATCTTCTTATGATCTTATTATTCAAACAACACCAGTTGGCGCCTACGATCAATATGTCGAAAAATTGCATGATGCCCCGGGTCTCCTATTGGAATGTTTATACAAACCATGGCCAACCCCACTAGCCGCACGCTATGCACAATTAGGCGGTCGCGTTATCTCTGGAGGCCAACTACTAGTTGAGCAGGCACTTTTCCAAATTGAACTATTCAGCGGTAACTCTTTCGATTTCGCCACGATGAGGCGTGAGCTTCTGCTACATATTTCTGCAGGTTAGCGATATCCACAGGCTGTTTTCTCAACTCTTTTTCTCGACTACCTTCTTTGCATGTTGCGAATCTGCGCCCTGGCTTTTTATTGTGTTTTTGCTCTTCTGATTTCAAAGAGTGACATTCAATTTCGCATCATTCGCAACAAAGATCTATTAATATTTGCAACCATCTCAGTCGTTCTCAATATCCCAAACCATGGCATCTATTTCTTTCGTAATCTAATTCCTGCAGTGCTACTTCTACTGTTGCTACATCTTCTATTCCGAAATCGGATTGGCGCAGGTGATTTAAAGCTCTTCTTGGTACTAATTATTTGGTCTGATTCGTTCAACCAATGGTTGCAATTCATCAGTCTTTCTTGGGTTCTAGGCGGTTTATTTGCCATTGGTTATATTCTGCAAAATCGCAGATTTAATACCAATATTGCATTTGCCCCCTTTATTTTCGTTGCTTTTCTCGGTGCGATATAGCCTTATTTCCAGCGCAAGGGAGTACACATCTGCCACAATAGGAGCCTGCGATTTGCCGATCGCTCTAAATAATTGAAGGTTTAAGGAGATCGTTGTGATTCGTTGGTTAACCGCTGGTGAATCTCATGGCCCTGCGCTGAGCGCCATTCTTGAAGGCATGCCGGCACATATAGAAATTTCTAAAGAGGCAATTGATATTGATTTAAAAAGGCGTCGTCTTGGTTTCGGTCGGGGCGCTAGACAAACTTTTGAGGCGGATGTTGTTTCAATTCTTGGGGGAGTACGACATGGCCAAACTCAGGGTGGTCCGATCTCGTTACAAATAGGGAATTCAGAGTGGCCAAAATGGTCAAAGGTAATGGCGCCAGAAGTTGTTGATGCAAAAGAGTTGAGTGAATTAGCGCGGAATGCGCCACTAACAAGACCTAGGCCTGGACATGCTGATTTAGTTGGAATGCAGAAATATGATTTTGATGACGCCAGACCAATATTAGAAAGAGCAAGCGCACGTGAAACTGCGGCGCGTGTTGCACTGGGCGCTGTTGCGCGTGCATTTCTAGAGCAGAGCGTTGGTATAAAAATTATGAGCCATGTTCTTTCGATTGGCACTGCTCACGCACCTCTTGATTATAAATTGCCCAGCTATTCAGATAGAGATTCTGTCGATGCCGATCCAGTTCGTGCGGCCGATAAGGGCTTGAGCGCTGAGATGGTAAAAGAAATTGAGAGCGCACATAAAGATGGCGACACTCTTGGTGGAGTCGTTGAAGTTCTTGCTTTCAACGTTCCGGTTGGACTTGGCTCGCATACACATTGGGATCGTAGATTAGATTCCAAATTAGCCGCTGCGTTGATGGGCATCCAAGCGATAAAAGGCGTTGAGATAGGCGATGGATTTGAATCCGCGAGACGCAGAGGTTCAAGTGCGCATGATGAGATTGAGAAGAACTCATCAGGAAAAATTGTGAGGCGCACAGATCGCGCTGGCGGCACTGAAGGTGGAATTTCAAATGGCGAAATCTTGCGCGTACGAGCAGCGATGAAACCAATTTCTACCGTTCCAAAGGCTTTGGACACTATTGATACAGCTACCGGCGAGGCAGCTAAGGCTATTAATCAACGTTCGGATGTCTGCGCTGTGCCTGCCGCAGGAATAGTTGCAGAAGCAATGGTTGCACTCGTGTTGGCAGATGCAGTTCTCGAAAAATTTGGTGGCGATTCTGTTGGTGAAGTTGCTCGCAACTATAAGAATTTTATTGAAAACTTAGGTATCGCATAATGCCCAAGGCGGTTCTAATCGGTCCGCCAGGAGCGGGTAAATCTTCAGTCGGCAGACAGTTGGCGAAAATTCTGGAGTGTGAAATTCTCGATACTGATTTAGAAATTGAAAGACGTAGTGGGAAGAAAATCTCAGATATTTTCACCGATGATGGTGAGCCGGTGTTTCGTAAGATTGAAAAGGAAGTAGTCCTAGATGCTTTGGCAAATGCAACCGGGGTAGTTGCACTAGGTGGCGGATCAGTTCTAGATAAAGATGTTGCTACTTATCTTGCAAATAGTGGGTTACCAGTTGCCTATCTTGAAGTTTCTATTTCTCAAGCAGCGCCCAGAGTTGGTTTCAACAAAGAACGCCCGCTTTTAACTATTAATCCAAGGCAACAATGGAGTGCGTTAATGGCTGTACGTAAACCAATTTATGAATCACTTGCTACCTTGCAAGTTCTTACGGATAATCGCAAACCGATTGATGTTGCCCGCGAAATTGCATCTGCGCTGGGGGTCAGTTCATGAAAACAATTAAAATTGCTGCCGAAAAAGAATATGAAATTCTCTTTGACCATGGTTGGAAATCTGCGCTAGCCGAGATATCTGCGGCACACGATAAAACGCTAATTATTGCGCCGGGTGCACTTATTGATCTTTTCAATATCAGCTCTTGCGCTTCGGCCAATATTAAGGTTGTTTCGGTACCTATTGGTGAAGCTGCGAAGAGTGCAAAAGTTTTAGCTGAGATGTGGGACGCGTGTGCCGAGTTTGGTCTAACTCGTAGCGATTGCATAATCGGTTTCGGTGGTGGATCGACAACAGATCTTGCAGGGTTTGTCGCTGCTACTTGGCTGCGTGGCATCATCTGGCATGCGATTCCAACTTCACTCGCAGGAATGGTCGATGCTTCGATAGGCGGTAAAACGGGCATCAACAGTGGCCATGGCAAAAATTTAATCGGATCTTTCTATTCACCAACTTCGGTAATAATTGATGAGTCTTTCTTGGATTCACTTTCAGAACGAGATTTTAACGCTGGCATGGCAGAAATAATTAAGGCTGGGTTCATTGCCGATCCGATAATTTTGGATTTGGCCCTTTCTGCGAAGAGCAATATCGCTGAATTAATTTGGCGTAGTGTTGCGGTGAAAGCAAAAGTCGTTAGCTCTGATTTCAAAGAGAGCAGGTTACGAGAAGTCCTGAATTACGGCCATACCCTTGGGCATGCAATTGAGAAATTAGAGGGTTATGAACTGCGACATGGAGAAGCGGTTTCAATTGGCTTGGTATTTGCTGCTGAACTAAGTAACTTGCTGGGGAAAATTGAGGCCGAATTAGTTACGAAACATCGCGAAATTCTCCAGAGCTTTGGACTGCCAATTACTTACAAATCCGGAGAGTTCCCGAAGCTTCTGGAATTGATGGGAAGCGATAAGAAAACTCGTGGATCCAATCTGCGATTCATCGGCCTAGAAGGATTAGGAAAACCTATCTGGTTAGAAGATGTAACTACTAACCAATTAACCAACGCATATGAGAGAATTTCCTCATGAAAATATTAGTTTTAAATGGCCCTAATCTTGGTCGGCTAGATCTACGAGATTCAAAGATTTATGGAGATTTAGATTTTCCAGCGCTAACAAAACTAATAGTTGCCGCCGGAAACGAACTAAATCTCGAATGTGATGTCCGTCAGAGCGATAGTGAAGTTGAAATGATCTCTTGGCTACATGAAGCTGCGGATAAGAATATTCCAGTGATAATCAATCCTGCCGCTTTTACGCATTATTCATATGCAATCAGAGATGCCGCCGATATGGTCAAAGCTCCTTTGATAGAAGTGCATCTTTCGAATCCAATGTCACGTGAAGAGTTCCGTCATACCTCTGTAATTTCTGGGGTAGCAAACGGGACTATCGCGGGATTTGGTCCAGATTCTTATCGTCTGGCCCTAATAGCAATATCTCGCCTCTAGTTCAGGTATTCTTACCACCTTACGCAGGCGCAAATCGCAGCCAGGTTTTCTTGGAAATGGATCTTTGATTATGGCAACAACGAATGATTTAAAAAATGGAATGACTCTAGATATTGAGGGTCAATTGTGGAATGTTGTTGAATTCCAACATGTTAAACCAGGTAAAGGTCCGGCATTCGTTCGTACTAAATTGAAGTCTGTAACGACTGGAAAAGTTATTGATCGCACGCTAAATGCAGGGGTTAAAGTTGATGTAGCTATCCTAGAAAAACGCGATATGACTTTCTTGTATCGCGATGGCGATGATTTTGTTTTTATGGATCAAAAAACATTTGACCAGATGAATATCTCTTCAACAGTTGTGGGCGATGCCGCCGATTACATGCTCGAAAACTGCGAAGCAAATGTTGCTATCCACGAAGGCAACCCGCTTTATATTGATCTTGCTGCTTCTGTTGAATTAACAATTACTTACACTGAACCAGGTCTTCAAGGTGATCGTTCTTCAGGTGGAACCAAGCCAGCTACTCTTGAAACTGGTATCACTGTGCAAGTCCCACTATTTATCAAGCAGGATGAGAAAGTTCTTGTTGATACACGTACTGGGGCATATCTAGGTCGAGCAAACTAGTGAGTGCACGCCGAAAGGCGCGCAAGCGTGCTTTAGATTTTCTTTACGAAGCAGATATTCGTGGTGCTCGCGCTCTGGATCTTTTGAATTCCAGACCAGCAGAGGAGTTATCGCAGGCAGATTATGTGAAGGAGCTTCTCACTGGCGTCGAAGAGCATCACATCAAGATAGATGAGTTGATTACAACGTATGCCCAGGGTTGGGATATGGATCGGATGCCTGCAATTGATCGAAATATTCTGCGCATTGCGCTCTTTGAAGTTCTCTGGTTAGTTGATTTGGATGATCAAATCGCGGTTTCTGAGGCAGTAGAGATTGCTACCGAACTTTCGACCGATGATTCTGCTAAATATATTAATGGCGTATTGGGTCGCATCGTAATATTAAAGCCATCATTTGCTTTATAAGGTTTGATAACGCTTAAGGTTTAGCTAGTAAGAGCCCTCTGCTTGAAAGCCAGGCATATGAGGTTGCCTCATCCCTGTTGAGCAGTAACCCGATTGTTGTCAGATCGGAATTGCGAATAGAAAGTACTTCGCCATTCCAATCTCGGCGTTTGGCACAAATCAAAGTCGCAAAGTTTCGTACTATTTCGAGTTCCGAATCTGATGAAATTTCTCTGGTTGTGGCGCGAATATCTAAAGTTATCTTCTCTTTTGGGTTTGGTTTACTCTCTTTATTTAATCCTAGGAGCTCCTCCAACGGTACTTGATAGAAATTCGCTAAATTTATTGCCTTCTTTACTGAAAGGGCTCGATCACATCTTTCATACGAACCGATCACTACAGCTTTCCAGAGGCCACCTGATTTACTTTCGACCTCTTTGAGGGTTAGATTTTTTGCCTTGCGAACCGCCTTGATGGATGCAGCAATTTCTTCTATTGAAAGTTCGGGAATTATTATCATGTCGCGAGGATAGGCAAGGGGAGTCGTGGATGGATTTCTCTGTCCACAGGTGGTATCTTTTCACCGCCCGAGAGGCAAGTAAGTCCTTTAACGATCCGTCCAGAGAGGCGGCGAAGGAGAAAAAATGGCTACAGTCCTGGACGCCGGTGAAATTGGCCGAGCGCTTAAGCGCATTGCGCATGAAATTATCGAACATAACCACGGTTTAGAGAACGTTGTGTTACTTGGTATTCCCACTAGAGGTGCATTCCTCGGTGAACGTATCGCTCAATTTCTCAATGAGATTGCATCTCCCGTGCCAGTTGGAACTCTCGATATAACGCTACATAGAGATGATCTCCGATTGCGACCACCGAGACCGTTATTGCCGACGTTAATTCCAAGCAGTGGAATTGAAGGTAAGGATGTTGTCTTAGTCGATGATGTTCTTTACTCGGGTCGCACTATTCGAGCGGCGCTAGATGCCCTCGGAGAGATTGGTCGGCCTAAGACTGTGCAATTAGCGGTGTTGGTAGATAGGGGCCATCGCCAGTTGCCAATCAGAGCTGATTACGTTGGAAAGAATATTCCTACTGCTGCGAGCGAATCAGTCAAGGTTCACTTAAGTGAGATCGATGGGAAAGATTGCGTCGAGATTGTGGCAGGTGCTTAATTGAATAAACACTTACTTTCTATAAATGATTTAACTGCAGAAGGCGCGCTAGAAATCTTAAATACCGCGAGCGAACTAGCAAAAATATCTGATGGTCCGATGAAGAAATTGCCCACCCTTCGCGGACGTACTGTGGTTAATTTATTCTTCGAAGATTCAACTAGAACTCGCATCTCTTTTGAATCTGCCGCTAAGCGGTTGTCTGCCGATGTTATAAATTTCTCTGCCAAAGGTTCAAGTGTCAGCAAAGGTGAATCTCTCAAAGATACCGCTCAAACATTGCAGGCGATGGGCGCAGATGCCGTAGTAATTCGACATGGAGCTTCGGGCGCGGCGCAACGTTTGGCGGACTCGGGTTGGATTAGCGCATCAGTTATAAATGCTGGAGATGGGACTCACGAACATCCAACACAAGCGCTGCTTGATGCCTACACAATCCGCAGCAAGTTCCCGGAATTTCGAGACAATTTTTCCGGACTAAGAGTTGCGATTGTTGGCGATATTTTGCACTCACGAGTTGCACGAAGCAATGTCTTATTACTTACAAAACTGGGCGCTAAGGTCACGCTAGTTGCACCACCAACTTTGATTCCTGTTGGAGTTACAGATTGGAATGTAGG
>Ga0194045_1000229_pt1 | contig 18115 bp, 15 predicted proteins | sample JunL6211m_MetaG_FD_161686 | JGI IMG/M metagenome (GOLD analysis project Ga0194045, IMG submission 161686) | Anoxic zone freshwater microbial communities from boreal shield lake in IISD Experimental Lakes Area, Ontario, Canada - Jun2016-L626-11m | ecosystem: Environmental > Aquatic > Freshwater >...
GGAGTCGCTTGGCCCTACCGAAAATCGGAAAGACAGCCAGCAGCACCAGCATCCCCATGAACACCGCGTGCAACGTAATGACGTTCAAAGGCCATATCGTCAGCGACTCGAACCCTTTCTGCTGCTCGCCGCTACTATCTTTTCTCACCGGCGGATCATCAGCACCGGCAATAAATCCAATATTCTGACCCGGCAGAATTTCTATCAGCTTTTTTGCGATCACGCGGTTCGAAGAATTGACTAGCGAAATATTAGAAAGGAGCGATGCATTTGCGACGAAGATCACTCGCGAGCGTTTCCACTTGTCCGTTGTGATCTCTGCAATCAAGGGCTTGCCTTCTTCGGTCGCGAGCAGATTCTCCAGGATTGGCATGTCCTCGTCCGATAAACTCTGAATCGCGGCAAGCATATCTGCATCCGTGGTCCCCCATTGGAAATCAAATTCCAAGTCTCGCTTGGGCTTGCTCGACGTATCCGCCGGCTTATTGTTGAATTGATCGATGAGCGACTGTTTGGATCCATTCTCAAAACCCTCCACGAAACTACGAAGAAACAATCGCGAATTGTCTGCATCAATATCCTCTGCCCAAGGGCCGCTCAAACGCTCAACGCGTTCTTCGCGACTCCTTGAATGGTCACTTACAAACCAGGGTGTAGCAACTTTGGCTCGCGTGCTTGCTCGCAACTTATCAAGGTCTCGTTGCTCCTCGGCTAAGCTTTGACGAGCAGGGAGTATCTCGATGCTGGAGCTTTCCTTGCTTGCAAGTTCATCGCATACTTGAGACCAATAGTCTGCCAGGGGCGAAAAGTCGCGGCCAACGTAGACGAGCGTACGGTCTCCTGAAACCAGCCAACGATCAAGCCATTCGTAGGTCGCTGGGCGATGTGTTTCGAATGAATCCGGCGTCCAGACAATCGCCTCGAGTGTCGTCATTGCACGCGGTGACAACGAACGCACAACCACCGTTTGATGCCCTTCCGACTCGCACATATTACGGAACAGGGAAACCGATGCAGGGCTTTGTCTCGCCTCGAATCCTTCGCTTCCACCGTACTCATTGCTCAATCTGCCAGTGCATCCAGCATTGAGCATCATGGGGCACACAAGTAAAGCGCAAACACCTCGCTCCAGTAAATTCATCTTAGGGCACTTCCTGGAATGGCCGAGAACGATCCCGTCGGCGTGCCCGGCTCAAAGTGCTTCAAATTTTCTTCGAAAACAGGTATCTGTTGCCAGATCGCTTCGAATGACTCTTGACTCAGTTGATGTTTACCGAAGAAAGCGAACTCAAAAGCCTGAACGAGTTGGTTTGTGAAGCTTTTCAGCATCTCTCGACCTCGCAATTCTCGCAAATAAGTACGATTGGTTTTTCCTCGCGTCAATCGGATACAGCGTGCTCCATCCATTTCGACAAGCACATGGCTAAATAGATAGACAATGGCTTTGGAGTAATCGCCGGCAGCCCGAAGCTTGGCTGCTTGTTCAAGCAAGCCCATTGCGGTTTGCTCGATTTCGAATGGCAAATCCTGAATCTTGGCTTTTTCACGCTCATGCGCAAGTAAATCCTTAGCTTCACGTGAACGAAAAAATCCACCCCCGTTCGACCCATAGCGCCACACAAGGAACCCAGCCACCAACGCGAGAAGAACCAAAAAGACACCCAGGATCGTCAGCCACCCTTCGAACAGCCAGGAAAAGACCATCAAGAGCGAACCCCAAAGGGAGTCCCACCACGCGGAGTTCGTGCGAGTATCGGGTGTTGCGACAGACGAATGCCGATCGGATACGTCAATCTCATTCTTGCGAGCGGCAACAGGCGTAATATTGCCCGTCTTGGCGTCAAACCAAACAGGATGTGTCGATTTCCGAACTAAGTCATTCTCCATTGCTACATTCTTTGCAACGGTTTCGTCTGCCGCAAGCTGACGAACGTTTCCAAAAACCACGACTGCAACGAGAAGGATCAGGATAACGAGTCGAATCATTTCGCAAACTCCTCCAATCGCTGAGCTTCCGCTTTGAGACGCAACTCGATCTCCCAACCTTCGGTAAGAATCCTGGCATTCATGTAGGTCAAAAAGCGGATCACCGTTCCCCAAGTTGCGACTCCCCACAGAATCAGCGGAAAGAAGAACAAATCCATCCAGAGCCCCCACCGCCAAATACCCGTCAAAACTCCAATCAAGAAAACCAATCCCATCGACATCGAGTAAACCGTAAGTAACTCAACCAATGCGACGCCGATATGCATGCCAAAGAGTTCCATAGAAAGACTGGAATGCAGCCAGCGAGATCGTTTGCTGTAGGCAAGTTGATCTGGACGCTTCTTGGACGAAAAAACGGGACATCGTTCCAATAAAAGGATCTCTGAGGAAAACGGACGAAAGCCCCGCATCAACACAACCATACCACACAAACAAAATAAATAGAACGTAATCTCAACCTCGGGCCGAAAGCTAGGGTCACCAAACATAAGCACAACTGGAATGAACGCGACAAGAGACATTCGCAGTATCCCAAGGATCAACACCATTGCCCCGCACCGTGACCAAATGCACGACATCACTTGTCGAACACTAGGCCGCTCGATGAATACGGCTTGGCCAATAAAATAGGTTACTCCACAAAGCGCTAGCGGTGCTTGGATCAAGATCAACGCGGTGACGATCGATAGATACCGCAGATGAAAGAAACTCGCATCGGTAATGTCCCGCGAAGTCATCACCAGCGATTCGTAACGCGTCAACGGCCAAAGCAAAATGAAATCCGCAATCGCGAACGGGACGATGCCGAGAATCGCGATGATGGCGATCGATCGCCAGTACCGTCGCATCACGATAAAGCTCAGGTCGACCATTTCGACACCAGAGCGTTGCGCAATCTCGATGGCTGTTTTATCGAGCTGCATGCCCCGCTCCGATCGTTCGCCACGGATTGTCTTCACTGGTTGCCAGCTCATGACTGAGTTCGGGGCGGGGGTATCCAAGAACAACAAAGTAGACCATGAGCAAACCGGAACTAAAAATCGCAAAACTTGCTTTTACAAAATAGGGCAACGGCGACGGCGACAGAAACCCCTCTGTAAATGCCGCCATAAAAAACAAGATAACCGAAGTCATGATGATGGGCAAAGCTCGCTCGGCATTGAGTTTAAACGACTCGATGCGCTGCAAGCCCCCCGTTGCAAACAAACCCACACCTAATCGCAAACCGGCGGCAGCCGATAAAGCGATGGCTGTTAACTCAAAGACTCCATGAGCCGTAACGAACTGAAAGAAGACATCACCCTGCTCAACTTCCGATCGGGTCATATAGCCAAATGTCGCACCGAGTACGACGCCGTTGTAGGCAAGCGCGCAAAGCGACGGCAGAATCAAGGGTCCCAAGGCAAAGCACTGCAATCCAATACTTGTGTTATGTTGAATATAAAATCCTGACATCGTGACATACTGATTGAAGTTTCCCTCCAACGGTTTGGCGAAACTCTTCTCCATCCCTTCGATCTGTTCTGCACCAAGAACGCGTTCTGCATACCCTGGAAAAGACCCTTCGGACCAAGCTAGAATGGCCGAAAGAGTGAACAGACCGAAGAACACAACAAAGGCCACCTTGACACACGGGTCGCGAAAAATACTTTGCGGGGCGATCACGCCGATGTAGTGAACCCACTTTTGTGTCGGAAATCGTCTCGAGCGATAGAGTTGACTATGAGCTCGACCAACCAGTCGATGCAAGTACTCGACGGTTGCAGGTGGCAGCTGATATTGTTCGGCCATTGCAAGATCGGTGCAAGCCGCACGATATAGAGCGGAGAATCTTGATACCATGCTCCCATTCTTGTAAAAGGGATACTTGATGGACTGAAGCGAATCGCACATTCGCTCAAGTTCAAGCCATCCTTGTCTCCTCAACTCAACTAAGTCGGCGATTTTCATATGGGTGCTTTGATGGTTGAAACAGAAACAACGTCCATGTCGGCGGGATTGGCATTCAAAATGGGTGGAAGAGATGCCGAGTCAGATGTTGGCTTCCAGTCAGCCGGACTTTCGAGTGGTAACCCATTTTGAGAGAGCGCGAGCGAATTCGAAACGATCGGGGGTGGCAATGACAGCCGCTTTTCGTCCGTGAATGCATCCTTGGAAACAAACTCGCGATAGTATAGAGCACACAAGAGCAAATCGGGACTGGTATCGTCTCGAAAGTCAAACCGCACGAGCAGCGGCTTTGCCAAATGAGCAGCAAGTTCTAAACGACGGAAAACTGGAATTCGACTTCGGCGTTCTGCATACAACGCAATCGCCTTGGCAAGCGTTGCATTCATTTGGAAATTAGCCGGAATATGCTCGCTCAGCGATGCGACACGCGGATCCTCAAGTTTAATATTGGGTGGAATCCATGAACGTTCATTAACAACCACCATGGTACCAGCCGCCAAGTCCCCGAGCCTCTGAAACCGAGGTGTCAAAATCATGCATACCAATGAAACCAGAAAAGTTGGAATCATGTACATGGGCGGAGCATCTGCCGAAAACATCTCCAGTGATACCATCGGAGCGAAATCCGCTAGCCGAAGAAAATTGCGAACCGTGGCTTGATACGCATTGATAGGCCGCCCATCCACCGAAATGACGCGAATTTTGGTTAGCCATTTGCCCGGTGTTTGCCCATTCCAGTACGTTTCGAAAAACAAACCGTAAAACCAGTCCAACGCAAACCAAGCAATCATCACCGCAAGAAACAGAAACCCTCCGCCAAGGCCCCGGCCCGTAATGCCAATCAGTGCGATGAAAAACGAAATGGCAAGGAAAATGGATATCCGTATCCCGAAATCGAGAACCAACGCCGGCAATCGCCGAAACGGACCCGCCATGCGGTACTCAAACCGAATATTCTCGGGAGTTGTCACGACAGCATTCAAGTCAATCGCGTCTTGTACGTTCACCGTTGGGCCCAGTAAGAAATAGCATTCGCGATGTCAGCACGAGCGTTCCATCCACTAACGCCCCGATTCTAATCTCTATCGTCCCGCCTTTCATTAGCCCCGAAAAAAAACTGGGACGGGTGCAAGACGAGGTTTGAATCTCCACGAGGATGTTTTCAGTCGCAATACTAGCAAAATGTCCTCTTCTGGTATGCAATGTGCAACGAGCTTGTCACGTGCAATAACATTAAACTAAGGAATTGAGGACATAACCCATGATTTACACTGGCATCTGGATAGACCACCGCAAAGCCGTCTTGGCAAGTGTTTCGGACGACGTTGAAACGTTGCGCACCATTCTTTCCGATCACGATGCGGCCGGCCACGCGGTGGTACCGTCATCCGCGCCGAACGCTTACACACCCAACGATTTCGTTGCGGAAGACAAGCTTGAACGGAAATCGACAGCTCATTCGAATCATTTTTACGATGAGGTCATCCGTGCTGTACACGATTCGGATTCGATTCACATCATGGGGCCGGGCGAGGCGAAGCTGGAGTTTAAAAAGCGTATCGATGGAGCAAAACTGAAGGGTTATATTGCGCCCTTAGAAACGATGGACAAAATGTCGGAGCGCCAAATTGCGGCGCATGTGCGCCAAATTGTCTCTAAGTCAATCCAGTCGACGTACAAGGCATAAACGGGCTAGGGCCAAAACCGTGGTGACGGGGTGACGGGGTGACGGGGTGACGTTGAGGCGTTGTGGAAGCATTTAGGCAAAAACGCCGAGATCGAACGGAGGGGCTTCGTGAAGTTGCTTGTCAAATCCTATACAATGGGGAGCTCGATCCAATCCGTCCACAAGTCCGAAGCGATTTTTAAACTTACACATGTTTTCTATACCATTGCGTTCCACCACAACGTGCAAGAAATTGCGACTCGTAATCGCTTGCTCCATTTTTTCATCTGGACTTTTTTCCCAGCAAACTTGGTCTCAAGATGCTGTTCAACCTGACGAATCCCGGTTTTTGGGAAAAACACGCCAGTTGACGTTCGAGGGCGTCCGGGCTGGCGAGGGGTATTTCAGTCGCGATGGCAAAGCGATGGTCTTCCAAAGCGAACGCGACAAGGAGAATCCGTTCTACCAAATCTATTGGATGGACCGTGAGACCGGGGACATCGAACGTGTATCTCCTGGATATGGTAAGACCACTTGCGCCTGGATTCATCCAGATGGTGATCGCGTCCTATTTGCCTCAACCCAGTTCGATCCGGATTGCATCCAAAAACAGAAAGCAGAACTGGAGGATCGAGCCGCAGGTAGACGAAAACGCTACGCTTGGGATTACGATGACCAATTCGATCTCGTCGAGTGGAATCGCAAAACCCACGAGTACAAGAAACTTACCGATACTCGAGGCTATGATGCGGAAGGATCTTACTCGCCCGATGGTCAAACCATCGCATTTTCCTCCAATCGCTTGGCTTACCAACCTGGTTTGAGCGAGCGAGAAAAGACTTTGTTTGCAAATGACCCTGCGACCGCGCTCGATTTGTACGTGATGAAAAGCGACGGTACGGACGTCAAAAGAATTACCGATGTGTTTGGCTATGACGGCGGTCCGTTCTTTTCGCCCGACAGCAAACGGTTGTGTTGGCGACGTTTTTCTGAGGATGGCGCAACGGCCGAAATATACTCGGCAAGCGTCGATGGGTCAGATGCCAAGCGTCTCACCTCGTTAGGAGCCATGAGCTGGGCGCCGTATTATCATCCTTCAGGTGACTATTTAATTTTCGGCACGAACCTCAATGGATTTGCAAACTTTGAACTTTACATGGTCGATGCGCAAGCGGGTCACGAACCTGTTCGCGTAACGACGACCGACGGCTTCGACAGCTTACCTGTCTTTACACCCGACGGTAACGAGTTGGCTTGGACGTCCACCCGAACGCCAAACAAGAAATCACAAATCTTCATCGCGGAATGGAACGACAAAGCAGCCCGCGAGGCGTTGGGCCTCGAACGTGCCGGCTCGAAGGTTGGTGGGAGCGCCTTAACGCCTCCGTCTTTTGTTCAAATCGAAGGTGCCAGGGCCGAAGCAACTGCGGTAGTGAAAGCAAACGACCCGGACTATCGAGCGGCTGACATCGGGCGTCATGTGGACTATTTGTGTAGACCCGAGTTAGGGGGGCGATTAACCGGGACAGTCGGCGAAAAGCTGGCAACATCCTATGTCGCTAGCTACATGGCTTCGCTTGGATTGGAGCCAGCGGGCTCCGACGAAACGTATTTCTTTAGCTTTCCATTTACTGCCGGCGTTGAGCTCAAAGCCAGCAACACGCTGACCTCGGGCGATCGCCAGTGGAAACTAGATCGCGATTGGAGGCCTTTGGTCTTTTCCAAATCAAGCACAATCGAACCAACGGATGTCGTGTTTGCGGGTTACGGAATGGTTGCTCCGGCCGAAGGTGTCCATCCTGAATACGATTCGTACGTTCACTTGGACGTGGAAAACAAATGGGTCATGATGTTTCGGCAGATGCCCTCAGAGGTTAGCCCGGAACGCCGGCAGCATTGGGCTCGATTCAGTTCGCTTCGGTACAAAGCCATGGCAGCTCGTGATCGCGGGGCCAAAGGAATCATCGTTGTGAGCGGCCCTACCAGCGGTGTTCGGCAGCAGCTTGTTCCTCTTCAAATGGATGGGACCCTTTCCGGCTCGAGCATTGCAGCGATCAGTGTTTCGGATGAGGTCGCCGAAGCCTGGTTCGAGAAGTCCGAGGAAAAGCTTGCCGACCTACAAAAAGCCCTCGATAAGGGTGAAATGATGATGGGAATTGAACTCCCAGAGGTGAAAGTTGGTTCCACCATCGAAGTTCAGCAGGTCAAGCGGGAGGGTGTCAATGCGCTTGGAATTCTTCGCGCGGGCGACAAACCGGCCAAGTCGATGCTGATCGTTGGCGCTCACATCGATCACTTGGGAACGGGCGGGAGCGGTTCGAGTTTGGCAACGGACGACGAAAAACTCGGCATGCATCGCGGGGCAGATGATAATGCGTCTGGAGTGGCTGGCATGCTCGAGATAGCACAATCCCTGTCCCAATTAAAACGGGCTGGGAAACTTACGCTAGAGCATGATGTCCTGTTTGCCGCTTGGTCCGGAGAAGAGCTCGGGCTACTTGGCTCAGCCTACTTTGCAGATCATTTTTATGAACTTTATCCGACTCTGCCAAAACCAGAGGATGGCATTAAACTGTATCCGGCAGTCGTGGCTTGTTTGAATTTGGATATGGTCGGTCGACTTAGAGAGAATCTTGTCTTGCAAGGGATCGGGTCTTCGCCGATTTGGCCTCAAGAGATCGAACGCCGAAACTCGGTCGTTGGATTGCCGGTCACGTTGCAGAACGATAGCTACTTGCCAACGGACGCAAGTACTTTTTTCCTAAAGGGGGTTCCGATCCTGTCTGCCTTTACAGGTTCGCATTCCGAATACCATACGCCGCGCGACACTCCTGAATTGCTAAATTATGAGGGTGCCGCCAAGATCGCCAAGTTGATGGGGTTAGTAGCTCGCTCGCTAGCCGGTTCGAAAGAAATTCCACAGTTCCAGGAACAAAAGGCACCGGAAGGACAAGGGGCCAGAGCGGTCATGACTGCGTACCTAGGCACAATCCCCGATTACGCACAAGGTGATATCAAAGGGGTCTTGCTCTCGGGCGTCGCCAAAGATGGCCCGGCATCCAAAGCAGGCGTTCAAAGCAAGGACATCATCGTTGAGTTGGCAGGCCGCAAGGTTGAAAACATATACGACTATACCTATGCGATCGAGGCGTTGCGTGTCGGTCAGGAAACGGACATCGTGATTCAACGCAAGGGCGAGCCAATCCGGCTGAAAGTAACGCCACTGTCCCGGCAATAATGACACTTCCGTAGCGTCACGGCAATAATCGCTTCGCTAGTGTCACCGCAATAATGACGCTTCGCTAGCTTTTCAGATAAGCGCTCAATGCGTCCCGGATCTCGGCTGGGATTTCTTGGCCTACGAGGGTTCCGTTCTCGCGTTTGCAACAAACACTGGTCATCGATCCAGTCGCGATTGCCCTCGTACCGATAAATAACCTGTGCTGGTAGGTGACGCTTTTCTTGCCGAGAGTGGACAAAAAAACATCGAGTGAGACGATGTCTTCAAACTTGGCTGGTGAAAGAAAGTCGCATTCCACTCGAACGCGTGGCCAACTGACGTTTTTCCACGTCGTGTTATCGGGTGCCGATGTGGCAGAGTGAGCAACGCTCAACCCGAGAGATCGAAGCAAGGCATGCTCCGCTTGCTCCATATAAATGACGAGAGAGGAGAAGTGGACGATTCCTGCGGCGTCGGTCTCGCAAAATTCGACCCGACGCTCCCAAGAAAACCCCGCCGACATTATTCTCCGACGAATGGCATAAGAGCCATAAATCGTGCCCGCTTGACCGCTTGGCTTACGGCGTGTTGGCTGGCTGCTGAGCAACCTGATTTGCGTCTGCTGACAATTCGGCCATGACGATTGACCAGCTTAGTCAAAAGCTCAATATCCTTGTAATCTACATACATTGGCCGAGGACGTTTGCCCTCGACGAGTAGTGGATCTCGCTTTTTGATCTTCGTCCGCACACGCGCTCGCTTGCGAGGAACTCTTTTTCCATTTGGGGGGCGACGCGAATTAAACATAGCCGTCAGATTTAGTTAGAACAGATCGAATTGTACGAACGCAAAGCGTTATTAGGGTTCGGTATGGTATCCGCTCCGGCAAACTCCTTCAATAGCCAAACGGGTGGCGAGGTCAGCATTTTTGTTGCCCGCCCGTTTGTCGGCCCCGCAAGCTGGGGTTGAAAACAGGTCAAAGACTCCGAAACAGGGCATTTGCGGGAAAAATTGGTTGTCAAGATCTTTTGGTTTCCACCTGATTTGGCCCGCACTTGATGATATAACCTTGGGCTCAGTACCGTTTTTGCTTGAATTGCCACGAGGAATTGAATGTCGGAAATTGATAAAAAGATCGCAGATCTCGGTTTGGTGCTGCCCCCAGCTCCGAAACCGGTCGGCTTGTACAAACCTATGCTGATCGTAGGAGCTTTGGCGTATTTGTCCGGGCACGGTCCGCTCAAGCCCGATGGCACCCTCATCCTGGGCCGAGTGGGAGCAGATCTTTCGGTTGAGCAAGGTCAAGAAGCAGCCAAACAAACGGGCTTGGCCATGTTGGCAACTCTGAAGGCAAGCCTTGGCTCACTCGACCGGATTGTTCGTGTCGTGAAAATCCTTGGACTCGTTCGTTGTACGGATGATTTCGGGCAAAGCCCGGTGGTGATCAACGGATGCAGTCAATTGTTCGTCGATCTCTGGGGAAGCGACCTTGGAATCGGCGTACGGAGCGCGCTTGGTACCAATTCGCTTCCCGGTGGAATGGCAGTTGAGGTTGAGGCAATCTTTGAAATCAAGCCTTAAGCACTTCACATGACCGAACGCCAAACACTATCCTTTCTCGCCAAAACACTAGAGCGAGCTGGGCTTCAGCCGAAAACAAAGTACGGCCAGAATTTTCTCATCGACTTCAACCTGCTCGATATTCTCGTCAAGGGTGGAGACATTCAAAAGACGGATGTCATCCTCGAGGTAGGGACCGGAGTCGGATCGCTTTCCAAGCGGATGGCACCGATGGCCGGTGCGATCATTACCGTAGAGATCGACCGTGACCTTCAAGCCCTTGCTGCCAAAGAGCTGCGAGGTGCGGACAATGTGACGATGCTTTCGTTCGATGCGCTTCGCAACAAAAACCACTTGCGTGAAGAAATGCTCGTCGCGGTTCGGGATCGGTTGGAATCGATTCCGAACGCGACTTTCAAGCTGATCGCGAATCTGCCCTACAACGTTGCAACCCCCATCATCAGCAATTTCTTGACCGTCGATCCCGTTCCGGAACGAATGGTAGTAACCATCCAAAAGGAACTTGCGCAACGCATCGTCGCCAATCCAGGCTGCAAGGACTACAGTGCACTGACGATATGGATGCAGAGCCTATGCGACTGCGAGATATTGCGAATATTGCCTCCGAGTGTTTTTTGGCCGAGTCCCAAGGTCGATTCGGCGATTATCCGTGTCACACCCAACGCTCAGAAACGTAGCCGCATCGTTGATCTTGAGTACTTCCACACGCATCTTCGAGCTCTTTTTTTCCACCGACGAAAATTCTTGCGCAGTCAACTGCATACGGCCACTCAAGATGACTTGTCAAAGCCGCAGATTGACGAAATTCTTGAAAAACTCGGGCACCAGCCCAACTTGCGAGCGGAACAACTTTCGGTCGATCAAATCATCGAACTGCTCGAAGCGACTCGAACCATGACTTTGGCCTCCGCGAAGGAAGCCAAACCGAACAACTCTTAAGACAATCACTGGAAGGGACAGTATGTTTACAGGATTGGTCGAAGCAAAAGTTGGTTTGTTAGAATCCCAAATCGAAGGGACAGGCAAGCGGTTGGGCTTTGACCTCGGGCACCTTAGCGACACCGTTCAGATCGGAGATAGCATTGCACTCAACGGATGCTGCCTCACGGTTGTCGAAATTCTAGCGACAACATGCTGGTTTGAGCTTGGAGCCGAGACACTTTCGCGAACGAGTCTGGGAAAACTAACGATCGGTAGCCGTGCCAACTGCGAACGGTCAATTCGTGTGGGTGATCGGATGGGCGGGCATTTTGTCACCGGACACGTGGATGGTTTAGGAACGCTCAAGCAACGTCGGGACGAAGGCGAATGGTCCTACTTTACCTTTTCGGCCGACAAGCCTTTGCTGAGACAAATGGCTTCGAAGGGCTCGATCACCATCGATGGGGTGAGCCTCACTTTGGTCGATGTGAACGACGCGATCTTTAGTATCGCGTTGATCCCACACACTCTCAAGGTAACCACTTTAGGTGATCTGCGAGTAGGCGACCAAGTCAATCTTGAGACCGACATCCTAGCCAAGTATGTGCAGCGTGGTCAGTTCCCACTGGCATGAATCCGCTGGTAAGCACATCGGTATGAGACTTCGAGTGAAACAAACTGATAGCCGAAGGGCGATAGCCCCGGTTCTCAACGAATGTCGAGCAATTGGAAAACCGGGGCTATCGCCCAACGGCTAATTTGCATGAAAAACATAGGCGGATGTGCTTATGAATCAAATGCCCCTGGGTTTATCCCAGGGATTTTTACCTTCACGCTAGGACGAACTTAGTTGCACGACGCTCCGCCGTCGTGATTCCTGCTTAGTTGCACGACGCTCCGCCGTCGTGATTCCTGCTTAGTTGCACGACGCTCCGCCGTCGTGATTCCTGCTTAGTTGCACGACGCTCCGCCGTCGTGATTCCTGCGACGCGGAGCGTCGCACAACGAAGAGCATATCTACGTCTTTGTGAATCGCGATCGATAAACGGGTAGTCCGTTCCTGCGAGTCCTGCGCTCGAAATGCGTTAGATAGTCCATGTCGTGCGTGGCGGGAGGTTCGCTGACAAAGAACGGGCCGTTGAGTTTTGTGACTTGATCGATCAACTCCAACGTCCCTTCGTAGTAGTCAAGCACATCGGTCCAGAAATGCAATGATCCGTTTGGCTTGAGTGTTCGTTCAATGTTGCGAAGTGTTTGTTCGCTGAGGACACGCCGTTTTTTGTGCCGCGATTTCCACCATGGATCTGGGAAATAAACGTGGACCGCTTCCAACGAGCAATCGGAGACATCGCGATCGATGACAGCGACTGCGTCGCAAGCAAAAAACATCGCATTGCTCAACCCCGTTCTTTCGACACGTGCCTGACACTCGTTCGCGTAGTTAACAGCCAGTTCAAGCCCGACAAATCGATGCTTCGGGTTCTTGATGGCGGCATTGGTCAAAAAAAGTCCTTTCCCCGACCCGATTTCGAGTTCCACCGGTAAATCCGTCGACAACCAAGCTCGAAACGTTGTTTCACCATCGGTTCGATTAAAGCGTTCTCGAAAAAAAGGCGTTTCTACTGCTTCCGCGATTTCAACAAAAGCGTCGGGATTGTTGTTTTTGGGGGCCGAGGCCAGCGGATCGTGTTGCATACAGAACGTGTTGGGTTATAACCGAGTGGTCGCGAAAATCTGACGTTTCAAGGATACGCAAATTCCGCTTCACCGATAGTCGCTCCTACGATAATCGGTCCTACCACCCATCCTGCAAACCGCTGAAAACAAGGCTGACACGATGACAATCGAAAACAAGAATCCAAAACAAAACGAATCCAACCGACGAAGCTTTCTTGCAACCTCGGCGACTACCGCCGCAGTGACTGGTACCGCGAGCTTTCTATCGCGAAGCGCTCACGCTGCCGGAAGTGACATTATCAAGGTCGGGCTTGTCGGCTGCGGCGGCCGAGGAAGCGGTGCGGCAAAAGATGCCATGACTGCCGACGCAGGTTGCAGGCTCACTGCGATCGCCGAGGTTTTCTACGATCGATTGGAAAATGGGAAAGCCGGCCTAAAGAAAGCCCTCGGTAGCCAATACGAGGTTAAAGACGATCAGTGTTTCTCGGGCTGGGAAGCGTTGGATCAAATTCTAAAAACAGACATTGACGTCGTATTGCTTGCTACTCCACCCGGATTTCGTCCCGCGCAAATGGAAGCAGCGGTTGCGGCAGGTAAGCACGTTTTTTGCGAAAAACCTGTTGCGGTTGATCCCGTCGGCGTTCGTCGCGTGATGGCGGCATCCGCCGCCGCCGCTCAGAAAGGACTTTGCGTCGTCTCCGGTCTTTGCTGGCGCTATGAGTACGGAGTCCAAGCGACTATCGACAAGATCCACGCCGGCGCGATCGGTGAACTCGTTTCGATCCAGTCCAACTATTTGACGAGCACGCTTTGGGAGCGAACGCCCAAGCCTGAATGGACTCCCATGCATAACCAAGTTCTCAATTGGTTGTACTACAGTTGGCTTAGCGGCGACCATATCGTCGAACAATTTATCCATTCCTTGGACAAAGCCATGTGGCTTCACCATGATGTACCACCCGTGCTCTGTTACGGAACGGGTGGACGTCAAGTCCGAACGGAAACGAAATTTGGCGACGTCTACGATCACTTCTCAATCGTTTACGAATGGGCGGACGGCACAAAATGCTTTGCGTCCACTCGCCAAATGGCCGATTGCCACAACGAGACCGAGGACTTCATCTACGGAACAGAGGGTACGGCCAAAGTCTTGGCAAACACAATCAAAGGCAAGACAGACTGGAAGTTCGAAGGCAAGAAACCAAGCATGTATCAGCTCGAACATATCGCACTCATGAAAGCGATTCGCGACGGCAAACCGATCAACAACGGCGACTACATGTGCAAGAGTACTCTCATGGCAATCATGGGACGCGAAGCGGCTTACTCAGGTCAAGTGATCAAATGGGACGATGCACTCGCGAGCAACCAGAAGCTTGGCCCTGACCGACCTGATTGGGGACCAGCACCCGAAGTCGAAATTCGCATGCCGGGTCAATACAAGTTCAACCCACCGAAATGAGATTTGATACCGAGTCCACTATCTGTGCCATCGCGACCGGTTCCGAAGGTGCGTTTCGTGGCGCGATCCGAGTCACTGGGGCTTATGCCGTCGCTGTGGCGGCAAAAGCGTTTCCCGATCGTCCCGAATCAACCTGGACTTCGAACGGAGCGGTCCGCTTTCAGGAAACAATCTGCTTGGATCGATTGGGGCTATTGCCGGTCGATATTTTTGTATGGCCAGATTCTCGGAGTTATACCGGCCAACCGTCGGTCGAACTACATTGCCTCGGTAATACGATCGTTTTGCAATCCATCCAAGCTAGGCTCATTGAGTGCGGTGCCGTTCTGGCTCAGCCAGGCGAATTCACGTTGCGAGCTTTCTTGGCAGGACGTCTCGATCTGACTCAGTGCGAAGCGGTGTTGGGGGTCATTCACGCTGCGAATGATCGATCCCTCAACATTGCCTTGTCTCAGTTGGCAGGTGGACTTTCCCAACCGCTGAGCGAACTCCGAAGGTCCCTTGTGAATCTGCTCGCCGATATCGAAGCAGGACTGGATTTCGTCGACGAAGATATCGCGTTCATTAGCAAATCTCAGATCAGCGATCGTTTGGCTTCTGCGCGCGTCGTGATTGAGTCCTTGTTGCAGCAAATGGAATCCCGCGCCGCCCAAACGGTTCAATTGCAAGTTGCAATCGTCGGAGCCCCCAACGCTGGCAAGAGTTCGCTCGTCAACGCGATTGCAGAGCAAAACGTGTCGATTGTTAGTTCCGAACCAGGAACAACCCGCGACTATGTTCGAATCCGGATCGATCTCGATGGAGTTCATATCGATATTCTCGATACAGCCGGAATTGAGGAAGCCGATTCGACGACACCTCGCGGAATGGCTCAACAATTTACCCGCGAACAAATCGACCAAGCAGACTTGATTCTGCACTGTTTGTCCATCGAAGATGGCGACGCTGGGGCTTGGGCCGATTCTCATTTGCTAAACAATCCAAAAACACAAACTTGGTTGCTCCATACCAAATGCGATCTCATTGCCGAGCGAAGTGCAAACCATCATCGTTCCCAACGCGAATTCATGCTGAGCACTCGTGAACGTGCGAGTGTAGAACGACTCATTCAAGCGTTGCGGGCTTGGGCGTTGGAGCGACAGGAAAGCGTCAATCAAGTCGTGCCGATCACAGCCGCCCGTTGCCAGGCATCGCTCACCAATGCCATTCAAGCAATCGCACATGCTCAAGAGGCCACGCTCCAATCACGCGGTGACGAAATCATCGCAAGTGAGATTCGATTGGCTTTAGAAGAAATCGGTTTGGTTGCCGGAACGGTGTACACAGATGATATACTCGACGCATTGTTCAGTCGATTTTGTATCGGCAAATAGTGCCTTAGCTCCTTTTTTCATTTTCACAAAGCAATGACTCTATCATTTCGCAGGAACGATTGCGCTTCAATGGCTTCTTTGTCGAGACTTGCATTCGTCGTCGCCTTCCTGCATGTCTTATGGCTCGCTCCCGATGTTCGCTCGGACTGGCCAAGCATTCTTGGCCCAACGCGAAACGGAATGGCTGACGCGAGCTGTAATTTGCCAGAATCTTTTTTCGGCTTGCCAAAACAAATTTGGAAAGTTGAGGCTGGGCAAGGATACGCGGGGCCTGCCATCGCTAGCAACAAAGTTATTCTCTTTGATCGCATCAAGGATTCCGATCGCGTTCGCATGCTCGACGCAAGCACTGGAAAAGAAATTTGGCGCCGCGACCTCAATGCAAAGTATCGAGATGGAGTCGACCCCGATAAGGGGCCTAGAAGTGTTCCATCGATTCAAGAGAAAAGTGTCCTCGTCTACTCTGCCGCCGGCGACCTCACATTGCTGTCGCGAAAAGACGGAGATATCCTGTGGGAAAGATCCTTGCGAACGGAATACGAAGGGGACGATGGCTATTTTGGAGCAGGCAGTACTCCTCTGGTTGTTGAAAACCGTGTGATCGTGAATGCGGGCGGAAAGTCGGCATGTATCGTCTGCGTTGGGCTGAACGATGGCAAGACTCTGTGGACCGCTTCCAAGGGGGACGCGAGTTATGCGTCACCAATCCTGCTCGGGGCAACTGGGTCATCTGCAGAGACTAAAGCCGTCGTCGTTGTTCCCGCCAGGGTAGCGACGCTGGGCCTCGACCTTGAAACTGGAAAAGAACTCTGGAAAGTTCCCTTCGGACAACGTGGCCCCACCGTAAATGCAGCCACTCCCATCGTGACAAGTCAAGGAAACATCTTTTTGACCGCCAGCTACGGTATCGGTTCACTTACGATTCGACCTAGCCAGTCTTCCGCAGAGATCGTTCGCAAAGCATTTGAGATCAGCAGCCAGTACGCTTCGCCTGTGGCCATGGATGGCAAGATATTTGGCAGCGATGGTCGGGAAGATCAGGGAGGCGGCACATACAAGTGCATCCGAGAAGACGATGGTAATTTGGTGTGGAAGCAACCCGACATGCCGATCAGCCACACAATCGGGGTTGGCCAAAAACTTTTGGTATGCGGCATCGATGGCCAACTTTGGTGCCTGCGTCCGAGTGCAACGAAGTTTGAACCCCTTTGGAAAACAAACTTGCCGAAGGGTGTGTTTCGAGCGATACCTGCGCTCTCAGATAATCGCCTCTTCGTCCGGACATCCAGTGGTAACGGCGATGCGTTGTATTGTTTTGAACTGAAGTAGCTGTTCGGTTCAACGTCGCCGGTTCAACGTCGCCGGTTCATCGACAACTATGTCTAACCGCAGCCGCGAACCTTGAGTCCTTTACGCTCGCGTCGCGAGCGTTAAACGAAAGCCGAATCATCCACATCCAACTTACCAGACGACTGCCGCCATTTCGCTACGATATCATCCTGATCATCCTGGCGCGATATCATCGTGGCGAGATTCGGACCGTCTGGCCGTACCAAACTACCAACCCGCTCTTTACTCAGGCAGGTGGCCTGTTTCGATTGTTGGGAACGGACCCGTTAACGCTTTCATAAACTCCACTAAGTCCGTCTTGTCTTGAGCGGTCAAGTCAAGCTTCTTAATTTTGTCACTCAAGTACGGATTGGGATGACCACCCTTGGCATACCATTCGACAACTTCCTCAAGTGTCTTCTGGCTTCCATCGTGCATGTAAGGTCCGCTCTGGGCAATGTTCCGAAGGGTCGGTGTCTTGAACGCACCCTTATCCTTCTCGACTTTGGTTTGGGCAAACCGACCCAAGTCTGGTTCGGCTGCCTGCATACCAACGCCCAAATTATGATAGAGTTCGTCCGCGAAATTGACACCGACGTGACAAGCGGAGCAATTCGACTTTTGATTGAAGAAAAGAGTCCGGCCTCGTTTGGCTTCCTCGCTCATCGGATTCTTGTCAGCCGCCGCCTTGAAGTCGGTGTATTTTTGGAACAATGCTGGGTCTTCCGTTTTCAACCCCGGAAGGTCCGCAAGCTCTTCCGGAAACGCTTCGAACAATCGACGAAGTGGTTCGTTGGTATCGTAGGGACTTGGACCGGTAACGATTGTCCGCTCGAAGGCAGCAATGGCCTTGCCAACCATGCTGATATCCGGCTTTCCGCCGAATACGCGTTCGAACTGGATTCGATACCCCTCCTTGGCCGTCACCATTTTGACGACCCCCTCATGCG